>X73_One_humped_Camel__coassemble_218_pt1 | contig 40003 bp, 49 predicted proteins | sample X73_One_humped_Camel__metabat2_high_PE_013 | metagenome-assembled genome bin X73_One_humped_Camel
CCTTTATCACATACGGCTTGTACTCTGGCCTTTATTTCAACACAAGCCTCAGCGGCAACTGCTCTTCCGTCAATGATCTTTCCCATTGTCACATTCCCTCTGAATATTTTTCTCTATTCATTACAAAGCATCGCCTCCAATATCGTAGACGATGCTCTGCTTGCCGTAATATAACTGTCCGCGCAAAGGTACGAGGACTATTCGGAAGCCTCGCCCTCCAGCCGCTTTGCAAGGGTGCCAAGCATGCCGTTGATATACGCAGAGGAACGCTCGCCGCCAAACTGCTTTGCAAGCTCAACGGCCTCGTTTATGGATACGCCATGGGGTATATCATCACGATATACCATCTCGTATATGGCAACGCGCAATACAGAAAGGTCAACCTTCGGCATGCGCTCAATGCGCCATCCGATGGCGATCTCATCTATAAGGGCATCTATCTCTGCCTCGTGCTCTTCTATTCCTTTGAGCACTTCCTGAGAATAAATAATATCCTCCTCGGTAGGGGCCTCGTTTATGCCGGACTTGTCCAGCACTTCCTGATAAGTCTCTTCGCATTCACCATCAAACATTCTTGCAAATGCAAGCTTCATGGTTACTTCGCGGGCGGTCTTTCTGCTCATTGATATACCTCTTGGCGTTATTTTTTGCTGAACAAACGGCCTATTGCCTTGTCCAGTTCTTCCTTGCCGCCGTTATCCAGATGACGGCCGATTACATAGCATACAGCTACCAGCGCAAACAGCAGCAGCGTGCGCCAAAAGCCGATAGTAAACAGCAGTATAGCCAATACTATACCCGCCACTATGCCTATAACGCGCCATTTGTACTCTTTTAACAATGCTTTAAGTTCTTCCATTGTAACGCTCTCCTATAAAGGATCAGACCTGCTCCGGCAGAGTGGAAACCATCATGCTGATATCCCCTACCTTTATGCCGGTAAGGTTCTCGATATAGCAGGTCAGGCTCTCACGCAAAGCTGCCGTTACTTCGGGTACGTTGGTATCCTCCGCAAGGTTAAGCCTAAGGTTAATTACCAGCTTGTCGTCCTTTACGGATATCACGCTGTCCTGCTTAAGTATGTTTTCGTTTGCTGCACAGTGTCTCCTTACCATCTCATCAATAGCGGCAAGGGTAATGGTAGATGTGCCAAATTCCGTTTTGGCGATAAGCGCAGTGGCAGGGCCGGTCTTCTTAGCGCGTCTGTTAAAGCCCACAATCATCCTGATAGCCCACAGCACTAAAACCAGGCCTATGCCTGCGGTTATCCAGCCATTCTGTGCACTCTGATAGGGAAACGCTACGATATCATTCAATATGCCCAAGGGTACAAAACCCAGAGAAATGGCAAGCATGCCAAGACCCAGCGCCATCAGTACCAGCATAAGCAATATAAGCAGCAGCCTGTCTATTATCCTTGGTTTCATAGGTGCAGCACCTTTCTTGTGTGTAGTTTTTCTGTTGTATTTGATTATTCGCCTTCGATTTCGGCCTTAGGCTTAATAACCTCTGCCTTCTCAGGCTTTTCAAATGCGATGGACTGTACATACACGTTGACAGAAGCCACATTGAGGCCGGTCATGTTTTCGATGGTGGTCTTTATGTTCTTCTGCAGGGCAACGGATACTTCGTGGATCTTATAGCCGTACTTAAGAATTACGTTGACATCTATAACAGCCACGTTTTCGTTTATCTCTACCTTAATGCCCTTGGTGATATTCTTTTTGTTCAGCATGCCGGTCAGACCTTCCACCACGGTGCCGCTCATACCTTCAACGCCCTCCACCTCATTGGCAGCAAGGCTGGCGATGGTTGCGATCACGTCTGGAGCAAAGGTAATCTTACCGCCCTGTATATCGATGGTTTCCATGGAAATGTTTTCTTCAGTTGCCATGACATATGCCTCCTTATACTTTTCTGATGATATTATACCAGATTTTAGCTTTGATGCATAGCGCATACTGATTAATTTGCATTTTAGACATCATTGTCCTGCCATAACTTTTATGTTCTTGGCCGGTTCTCCTGTATGAGCCTGAACTATGTCCAATATCTGAGCAACACTGCTGTCCTCAAGCTCATCGCTTTTTACCACCACATTCACTGTTCCGGAATGGAAGGTTACCGCCGCATCTTCAAATCCCTTTGCTTTTATCATGCTCTCGATAGTAAATTCCTTTTCCATATTTTCCACAAGTGTCAGCTTTTGCTTCTGGGCATCGGCCAAGGTCTCCTGATCCGATGCGGAGGCTGCTATCACCTCATCTAGATATTCCATCTCAAGCTGACGTACTTCTTCCCTGTCCTGCCTGAACGTCGCAAAATAATCACTCGTCAAAGCTTGCTCCGCAGCCGCTGCTCCGGTATCCTCGGTATCCATATTTGTGTTGGTTTCCGCCGCTGCTTCGCCGCTCGTCATTAGGTTTAACACAAATGCCCCTGCAAACAATACAGCTACTACAGCCAGCACGAGATACTTTTTAATGTATTTCATATCGTTAATCCTCCATTCCTTCCATACCCATTTCCAGTACTTCCACTTTATCCGCCTCAATCCCCAGCACCGCCTGTACCGCTGCCTGCAATTTTAGCCTTACGGATATATCCGCCGCTCCCTGGGCAACAACTATTACCCCTCTTACAGTTGGCTCCCTTTCCATAAGAACGATGGCCTCATTTTCGCCATTTTGGTAGGTTGTTACCGGTGATGATGACTCTGTGCGTGTTTGATTCTCCCCTGATACGCTTACGCTGGAGGTAATGTCGGTATTCATGGCAGGAACTATTTCATTCCCCGTTTCGTATGTGATCATTACCTTAACTTTTCCGGCTCCTCTCACACAGCTGAGGGTTTCCATAAGTTTTTTCTCCATGAGATCTGCCTTATTCTCTTCTGTATATGTCTGCACTGCCTGGTTTTTTTCGCTATTTCTTGCAGGAATACAAAGCAGCACGCACAGCAATGCCAATCCCGCATATATCCCCAGTTCCAGCTTTTTATTGCGCTTCATTTTGATGATCAGGGCATCTATGACATTATTTCTTTTTTCATCAGCCATTTGGCAATACTCCCGATATTATTCTTATGAGATACAGCAGCGTAACTATGTCCACAGCCTTTGCTGCGCTGCGCTTCATGGCCCCGCCCGGCAGCAAAAGCTTCAGCATATATGCCGCAGAAAACAGCGCCACGATGCTCATAGAAGTTTTATACAGAACCTCCATACTTATCTACACCCCCGATGCCGTAAGGGATGCGGATATTGTTATCAGATTCATCAGCGCCACAGTGGCACATACCGCAAACATATATGTGCAGCTTTCCGCGGCCCCTTCCAGCATTCCGGATATACGGCTGTCAGAAAACATAGCACAGGCGGTCCCTGTAAACCTAAGCGTGATTATTGTGGACAGCATGCTTAGCACCGGAGAGAGTACAGTAAGTATTAAAAGAAGCACAGCTGCCGTTCCTGCCGCGTTTTTTAACACAACCGCTCCTGCAAGCAGACTGTCATATGTGCCGGATATCATGCCGCCTACCACAGGAACAGATTTATCAAAGGCGTATTTTATCGCCTTTATCCCTGCCCTATCAAGTCCCATAGCATTTATGCTTCGTATGCTAATGGATCCGAGAAACACTGTAAACGCCAGACCCATACCCCACTTAAGGAGGCTTTTTATCAGCCCTGCCATAGCTTTAAGCTGGCTGTGTCCGGTTATGCATCCGGCTGCCGTAAAGCCGCACATTACCGGTATCAGCGGCATAAGCACTGTCTTAAATCCATTTGTTACAGCATTGCACATCAATATTGCAGCAGGCTGAGAAGCCGCTGTTCTTGCTGAGCCGCAGGCGGCGATCAGCGTCATAAGCACGGGAGATGTTGCCTCGGTCACACGCGCCATGCTTTCCACTGCTTTGATCGCCTGGTTAAACTGGTCATATACAGCCACGGTTATCAGGGAAACGCATAATCCCCCCATGCAAAATACCAGCATCTCTCCCACACCCTCTTTGCCGCCCACTATAATATCCGCAAGGCTCATCACAAGAACCACTGCCATTATGCTTCCCATTCCGCTCATAGCCTGAATAAAGCTGTTTTTCACGGCGTACTTCAGCGCTTGAGCGTCCAAAATATCCTGCGCTCCCAGCCTGTAGCTTTCAATCAGCTCACGTGGCGTCATTCCGCTGAACAGCCCACGTATCTCCCCGGGAAGCTCCTGCCATATCTGCTGCCATTGGAGTAAATCATACTCCACTGCGGGAACATTTATGGTCTCCTCTGCAAATGCAACGCCGGGCAGCAGTAACGCAATTGCTGTCACCGCTATAAGTACAATTCTCATTGCCACATAAGCCCCCCTATCGCTTCCAACGTGGATATCACCAAAGGCATTGCAGCAGTAACCATCATCAGCCGCCCGGCAAATTCAACCTTTCCCGCCAGTGAGCTTTCTCCGCAGTCCCTGCAGGTATCTGCGCTGAACTGGGCAATGTATGCTATTCCAATCATTTTACCAATAGATCTCATACCTTCTGAATCAATGCCGTACCTACTAAAAAAAGAGTCCGCTGTTTGCGCTATCCCGGCTACTGCGTTCATTCCATACGCCAATATAACTATGCCTGCCCCAATGCTGACCTGCATGGCAAGCTCCGGCCTGTAGCTTTTGATAACCGCCACGGCACATATGGCTATTAAAGCCACTGCCGAAAGCTTTAATACCTCTATCCCCATCAATACAGCCCAAATATTCGCTTTACCTGTTCCAGCAGCTGCCCTATCTCACCCACCACCATACTAAGAGCTAGTACAAGGGCCGCAAGGGCCGCAAGCATAGCAATATCGTCCCGTCCTGTCTGCTTCAGCAGCTGACATATTACCGCTACCAATATACCTATCCCGGCTATTCTCAACACAAGTTCAATATCCATAAATCCCCCTGCTATACTATGAGCAGCATTGCCGCAAGCCCGCCAAGCAGACCTAACTTTTGATATACTGCACCTTTGCTTTTGCTCTGCACCTTCAGTTCTTCTGCGAGTTTTTCAGCCTGTTCGCCCCAGTGTTTCAGCATTTTTGCGCTGTCCTCTGCGTTCATTATCCCAATCGACCTGCCCGCTTCAGTAATCAGTGCTAATTCCTGCGCACTGAGCACATCAAAATCACCACAGGTCTTTGCCGCAATTTCCCACGCTCTCTCTGCACTTGAGGCTGAAGGGATATTAAGCATAAATTCCTGCCAAAAAACAGCAGCAGGACCTTGCGGCAGTTTCCGAACCATGTCTTTTATGTCCCTTGGGCGATATTCCATCTCCGCCGCAAGCCATCGAATATCCAAGGCAAAGCCGTGCATTATCGTATAGCGTATATCCAATACCGCAGCCTTGCTTTTCCCGAATAATACGCATATCATAAGCGCCGCAATACTTCCTGCCCAACGCATATTACATCCTCCGTTATATCTGTTATGCTCCTGCTTTTCCCCTCGTTTTTCAGCAGCAGTATTTTCTCAAACGCACCTTCATGTATTGCACGGTTTATACCTTTTCGTCTCAGCACCTCCACCCCGCTACCATGGGCGCTGGCAAGCACCTTTACTCCGCAGCCCGATGCTTCCAGAACTGCTTCTCCATCCTCTTGGGAAGCAATTTCATCGGTAATCAATATCTGTGGAGACATTCCTCTCAGCAGAAGCATCATACCCATTGCCTTTGAGCATCCGCTCATCACGTCGGAAAGGCCAATATCCAGCGCCGGTATTCCTTTTATTCCCGCAGCAATTTCCCCTCTCTCGTCAGCAATGCCTACTTTATATCCCGCCTGTGACAGCTGTCTTGCTGCATCCCTGAGCACGGTTGTTTTGCCTGCCCCCGGCTCCGACAGCAGCAGCGCGCTATGTATACCGTTCTTTGTTATATGCCCTATAAATTCATTGCCTGCGCCCTTTATCTGCCTTGCAAGGCGTATGTTAAAGCTGTGCGGCATGGTCATTCCCGCCGGCGTAAGCTTTCCTGCAATGCCTACTCTGGAGCCATCCTCAAGCGTAATGTAGCTTTCCTTAAGCTCCCTCTCGTAGGCAAATACAGAATATCCGCACACTAGTTCCAGCATGCGTTCGCACTCCTCAGAGGATACGGTATACCGTATTTCTCTGCCGCTTTGGCCCAACAGCATTATTGGTTTGTTCGCGCGTATCCTTATTTCCTCATCTCTTTTGTCCAGTTCACGCGCTACCGCATCCCGTATCTCCTTTGGCATTACATTGAGACAGCATATGTTCATATCTTGTCCCTCCGTTACTGTATATACCTATGAGCGGATTTATCCCTATAACACAAACCGCCGGATATACCGGCGGTCGAAGTATGTCGTATAATTATTTTATTCCGCTCCCGCCTGCCTTGGCAGAAGGCTGTGTATCCATATAATTACAGTGCTTATGCTGATGGCTGTCAGCTGTGCCGCAATAATATCATGCCCCATCTCAACTGACGCATATCCCGAAAAAACCAACGTAATAACTGTCTCCATTGCAGAAGTAATCAACGGTATGCTGCCCACAGCATATGCGGCAGCTGATGGGTTATCGGCATACACAAATGCCGCCATTCCAGCCATCAATCCGCACAGCAAACCGCTTTCAGCACCATACATTTCGCCGCTGTGCTTCATCAGCGCCACTGCCGCAGCAATAAGCATCACTGCGCCTATCCCAGCTGAATCATCCCCCGTTTTTCGCATCATCGTCCCCGGCATGAATGCCAGTACAATTGCGCCAAGGTTTATGCTTATCTCCATCCCAATCCTAAGCTGAAATACAGACAGCGCTATAACGCACATCATAGTATAACACGCTTCCATCAAGCTGATGCCCATGGCCACGCATGGCCCTTTTAGTGAGCCCGTCAGCGCAAGTATATAAACACAAATAATTATAGCAATATATTCAGGCATAAAAAACTCCCCTTTTCTCGCCTTAGTCTGGCGAAAAAAGGGGGACAAAAATGCAAGCAGTTTATGGTTATAAAAGCTGAATAAAGGCTGCCATGGATCCGGTTATTCCCTTATCTCTGCGATGAGAAAAGAACATTTCCTTGTCTTCATAGGTGCAGGCATTCATAAGGGTAATATTTTCGGGCTTAATGCCGGACTGAATAAACTGAACAGCCGCTGCAAGCTCAAGGTCCACATATGCCTTCCCGGGTTTGCCCGGCGTTGTTATGCCCTCCTGATCAAACTCCGCTGCAAACTTTGCGCCCAGGTCCTCAGCTACCTCAAAGCAGTCTTTGCAAATACAGGGCCCGGTGGAAGCTATAATATCGGCGGGATCAGTTCCATATTCCTCCGCCATACGTTCCGCCATCCGTGCGCCTATGCGAAGATATGTTCCCTTCCATCCCGCATGTGCCATGCCTATGGCTCGATGCACGGGATCATAAAAGAAATATGCTCCGCAGTCCGCATGGGAAGTAACCAGCGCAACGGAGGGATCATTTGTGATTATTCCGTCGCAAAAGGGAAGCGGCTCAAGGGAGAATCCCCTTCCCCGATGGTCATTATCCAGCCTCAGGACTACATTGCCGTGCTCGTGGTTTACCACGGCCATATCATCATAGTTTATCCCTGTGCCCTCTGCGAAAATCCGAAAATTCGCTATTACTTCCTCTGCCGAACCTCCTCGATTCCAGCTGAGATTCAGCGATGCATATGGAGGGTCTTTGGTTATGCCGCCCTCACGGGTAGAAAAGCCGTGCAATATTCCTCCGGCTTTGTCCAATGCCTCAGAACAGTAAAGGCCTGTTCCGGCAGATGTTTTTTTGTAAATAAAGCCGTGCTTTATCAGCGCGGCCTTTTCATTTGAAATGATGTTCATTTAAGATTGTTCTCCCAAAAGCAACTTAAGCTCATTCATGAAGGTGTTGATATCCTTAAACTGACGATATACCGAAGCGAAACGCACATATGCCACCTCGTCCAGATCCTTGAGCCGCAGCATTACCAGCTCGCCGATATCATCGGTACGCACTTCTTGTTCAAGGGAATTGAACACCTCGCGAACAACGCCGTCCACCAGCTCGTCCATCTTTGCCGCAGGGACGGGCCTCTTTTCACAGGCCTTGCGCACGCCGGACAAAATTTTCTCACTGTTGAACGCCTCACGGGTACCGTCTTTTTTAACAACCATTATGGGTATTTCTTCTATTTTTTCATAGGTAGTAAAGCGCTTTCCGCAGCTAATACACTCCCTGCGCCTGCGTATAGAGGTACCGTCATCTGTGGGACGGGAATCTACTACCTTGCTTTCGGTGCTGAGGCAATAACGGCATTTCATGGGGAATCCTCCCTAAATATAGTATCGCTTTATTGCATAATACCATACATATCGGTTTTTTTCCATATGCAATTAAAAATTTACTTAAGCACCACATCCACCAGTATAACATCGTCCCCTATCATGCTTATTCGGCTGTATGGTATCACCAGTTCCTCATCGCTTTTCAGCATACCGAAAAAGCGAGGTGGTCCCGGCACAACTATTGATCGTATCAGCCCGGAGCATTGATCCACCTCCAGATCGCATATACATCCCAATCTGGAGCCATCCCGCATGTTTATCACTTCCTTGCGCCGTATATCCCCAAAGTTCAAATAGGCCATTTTTACTCACCTCACCATCATAATATGCAAATATTCGCCATATTAGCTCATATAAAGCACGGCACAAATAAAAATGCGGCAAAGCCCAATGCTTTGCCGCTATTGATATTGTTTTATACTTCCCAGCTGTTAAGATACGCTTCCTGCTCGGGGGTAAGCACGTCAACTTCCATGCCGCATCCCTCAAGCTTAAGGCGGGATACTGCCTCGTCTATCTCACGGGGAACCTCATATACCTTCTTTTCAAGGCCTTTGCCGTGTTTTACAAGGTATTCAAGAGACAGCGCCTGAATGGCAAAGCTGGTATCCATTATCTCCGCGGGATGGCCGTTGCCTGATGCCAGGTTCACAAGCCTTCCCTCCGCAAGCAGGTTAAGGGTACGTCCGTCAGGCAGTTCATAGCCCATTATATCCTTGCGGCGCTTGAATACTTTCACCGCCATTGCCTCAAGCTCTTCCGCGTTAACTTCCACATTGAAGTGGCCCGCATTAGACAGGAAGGCATTGTCCTTCATCACCTCAAAATGGCGGCGCGTGATAACGTCACGGCAGCCGGTGGTGGTAACGAAAATATCTCCCTCGGGGGCAGCCTTATCCATGGTCATTACGCGGCAGCCGTCCATAGAAGCTTCAAGTGCCTTGATGGGGTCTATTTCTGTAACGATAACATTTGCGCCCATTCCCTTGGCACGCATTGCCACGCCGCGGCCGCAGTAGCCATAGCCCGCCACAACAACGGTGCGTCCTGCCACCAGCAGGTTGGTGGTGTGCATTATGCCGTCCCATACGGACTGGCCTGTGCCGTACTTATTGTCGTAATAGTGCTTGCACTTTGCATCGTTTACGTTCATCATTGGGAAAGGAAGTACCCCCGCCTTTTCCCTCGCAATAAGGCGATGTATGCCGGTGGTGGTCTCCTCCGCGCCGCCAATAACATTATCCGCAAGGTCTTTGCGCTTATTGGACAGCAGCTCCATAAGGTCTCCGCCGTCGTCTATTATAAGGTCTGGATGGCAGGAAAGGGCCGCTTCAAGAAGCTGCTCGTATTCATTTGCACCCACGCCGTATTTTGCATAGGTATTTACGCCCATAGAAGCAAGGCCCGCGGCCACGTCATCCTGTGTGGAAAGAGGATTGCATCCTGTGGCGTGTACCTCGGCACCGCCTTCTGCAAGACACAGGGCTAGATACGCTGTCTTGGCTTCCATGTGTATGGAAAGGGTGACCTTCAGCCCTTTAAAGGGCTGCTCCTTTTCAAAGCGCGCCCTTATGGCGGACAGTGCGGGCATGAAATCCTGCACCCACTCTATTTTCATGCGGCCGTATTCGGCCATGCTCATATCCTTTACAATACTCATGGAAGAAATCTCCTTTTTGTCTGTTTATAAGGCAATAATTATTCTATCAGCGGGAATTGTGGGTGTCAATGCGCTTTGCATTCCTTTTCACGCCTGCTATAATAATCAGTATAAAACCATAGGGAGATAACACATATGAAAACCCTGATGAAAAACTGCGATATAGTTGCTTCCGACTCTTCCGGCTTTTATGTGCTGAAAAACGCCTTCTGCGGCATAGACAATGACACAATATGCTACCTGGGCGAAAAAGAACCCAAAGAAAGCTATGATTATGTTAAGGATATGGGCGGCAAGGTACTGTTCCCCGGCCTTATCAATACCCACTGTCACGCCGCAATGACCCTGCTTCGCGGCATAGGCAGCGACCTGCCCCTGCAGGAGTGGCTCTTTGACCTTATGTTCCCCACAGAGGATAAACTTAGGCCTCAGGACGTAAAGGCAGGCAGTCAGCTTGCCATTATGGAGATGCTGTCCACAGGCACAGTAAGCTTTTCGGATATGTATTACTTTTGTGAAGATACCGCTGAGGCTGTGCTGGAATCCGGAATAAAGGCAAACATATGCCGTGCCATTTCCGCGTTTGACCCCAATGAAGCCTATGAGGACAGCTATAGGGTAAAAGAAGCATTGAAGCTTTACGATACTTATCACAACGCAGGCAATGGCAGGCTGAAGATAGACCTTTCACTCCACGCCGAATACACCTGCCTTGAGCACATAGTAAAGGCACACAGCGCAAAGTGCAAAGAGCTTGGCGCTATAATGCACGTGCATGTTTCCGAAACCAAGTCAGAACATGATAACTGTGTGGAAAAATACGGCAAGACCCCAACAGAGTGGTTCCGGGATCTGGGCGCATTTGACAGCCCTGCTCTGGCCGCCCACTGCGTTTGGTGCACCGACAGCGACCTTGAAATACTCAAAGCATACAACGTTGCCCCCATACACAACCCCACCAGCAACATGAAGCTGGGCAGCGGCTTTGCTCCCATACAAAAAATGAACTCTCTCTGTCTTACTGTGGGCCTCGGCACAGACGGAGCCGCCAGCAACAACAACCTTAACCTCATAGAGGAAATGCACCTGGCCTCCATTATTCACAACGGCTACCACAACGACCCTACCATAATGAAGCCTGCTGAAGTGCTTAAAATGGCCACCACAAACGGCGCAAGAATACAGGGCCGTACTGACTGCGGCGGCATAGCTGTAGGCAACAAGGCGGATATCATCGCCCTTAACTTTGACGGTCCCCATATGCTGCCCGCATTTGATCCACTTACCATGCTGTGCTACAGCGCACAGGGCAGCGACGTTGCAATGACCATGGTAGACGGCAGAATTCTTTACGAAGACGGCGAATTCCTCACTATAGATAAAGAAAAGGTGTATGCTGACGTAAAGCAGTCCCTGAAGCATCTGTACAGCTAAGGAGGATTTCTATGAAACGAATTACTACTGTCTTACTTATGCTGTCGCTGCTCCTTACGGGCTGTACCAAAGAGGCTGCTCCTGAAGTACCAAACACTATGCCTCCGTCTGTAATGATTGACGGACAACTGTATCAAACCACAGGAAAGCAGCTGCCGGGAGAAATAGATCCCTCCGCAATAGCCGGAAGCATATCAGAAGTAATTCCCGGCAGTGAGCTGCCATCAAAGGATCTTCAAGGCAACTGTGGTGAAGTTGGTATGAATTACGCCTTTGTTGAGGATGGGCTTGTGGTACTTCTCGCCAACGAATGGACTCTATTTGAGCCTGTTGAAAAACAATAGCACACACAAAAGGCAGGAACATTCCTGCCTTTTTGATTTTATACCCTTTCTTCCGCCCGTTCTCTGAGTTTTTTCATTATACGGCTCTCAAGGCGGGAAACCTGTACCTGTGATATTCCCATAGATACCGCTATCTCGCTCTGAGTTTTATCGCGAAAGTAGCGAAGCATTCTTATCTTCTGCTCCCTTGGCTCCAGTATGCTCATCAGCTGCTGCAGCAGTATCCTGTCCAGCGCATCGTCATCTCCGTCGCTGCTGCCCGTCAGCTTATCCATAACCAGTGCATCTCCCTCATCTCCGTATACCGGCTCATATATTGAAATATGAGGCCTTGATGCGTCCATTGCCATGGATATGTCCTCAGGATTCTCTCCCATGTATTCCGCCAACTCCTGTATTCCCGGGTCTCTGCCCAGTCTGGATGAAAGCTCTACTTGGGCCGCCGCAGCTTTTCCTGCAAGCTCCTTGAGTGAGCGGCTTACCTTTATCATGCCGTCGTCCCTGAGATATCGCTTTATCTCTCCGGCTATCATTGGCACAGCGTATGTGGAAAAGCGCACATTATAGGCAGGGTCAAAATTCTTTACCGCCTTTACCAACCCCATGCTGCCTATTTGATACAGGTCATCGTATTCCACTCCACGATTTACATATTTCTTTACAATGGACCGCGCCAGCGCCATGTTGCAGCGCACAAGTTCCTCCATCGCTTCGACATCGCCGCCCTTCGCAAGGGGGATAAGCTCCATGGTGCGTTCATAGGTCAGGCGTGATGTGTCATTCATCATCCCCCACCGATCCTATGCGCTTTGTCATTACTACTTTGGTACCCCTGCCGGGAGTGGATTCCACCACCAGCCCATCCATAAAGGCCTCCATTACAGAAAAGCCCATTCCGGAACGCTCTGTACCCGGTATCGTTGTGTAAAAAGGCTGCATGGCAAGGGATACATTTTCCATGCCCTTTCCCTCGTCCATTATCGTTGCTTCAAATACATCTCCCCGTATCTCACAGCTCATATATACTTTTTGAGATACGTTGTTGCTGTATCCATGAACTATGGCGTTTGTTACCGCTTCGCTTATTGCCGTACGAATGTCCGAAAGCTCAGCAAGAGTAGGGTTCAGCTGCGTAGCAAACGCAGCAGCCACCGCCCGCGCAAAGGATTCGTTCTGAGATATGCTGTCAAATGTTAATTCCATATGGCTCTGCATTGTGTTTACCCCCATTATTTTCGTTCTACCAGCCCAAGCACACCTGCCATTCGCAGTATCTTTTCGGCGCTGCCCCCTAGGCCGCTCAAATAAAGCCTTCCATCCCGTTCCTGCATCCTTCTGTATCGTCCAAGCACAATTCCTATACCTGAACTGTCCATAAAAGTTACTCCGCTCATATCCAGAATAAGCTCCCTTACAGAGCCATCCAGCATACTATCCAGCGTTTCCCGTATATCCGCGGCATTGTGATGATCCAGCTCGCCCGTCAGCATTACCGTAAGCGAACTTCCTTTTCTTTTGTTTGCAAGCTGCATATATACCTCCACGTGTATATGTTGACCTTTTTTATGGTCCGTTCTTTACCTTTTCTCCGCGCAAAAACTGCATCCTGCATATTATTCCCACTGTTTTTGGCATATATTCACGAGTTTTGCAAAGAGCGGCAAAATAAAAAAGCGAAAGAGTTATCTTTCGCTTTTTTATATCTGTTTGTTTATCAGTTCATCAGCTTTACGCCTGAGCTGGTGCCAAGGCGGGTTGCCCCGGAGCTTATCATTTTATCAGCATCCTCTGTGCAGCGCACGCCGCCGGCGGCCTTTACACCCATATGGGGGCCTACGGTTTCCCGCATAAGAGCCACGTCCTCAGGGGTGGCGCCAGAAGTTGAAAACCCCGTGCTGGTCTTTACAAAATCCGCACCCGCCCGCTTTGCGCACAGGCAAGCCTTCCTCTTTTCTTCATCCGTAAGCAGGCAGGTCTCGATAATTACCTTGAGTATCGCCTTGGGATGGCACGCATCCGCAACAGCCTTTATATCCTGCTCAACCAGTCCCCAGTTGCCTTCCTTTGCGGCGCCTATATTTATCACCATATCCACTTCCTCAACGCCCCTTTCAACGGAAAGGGAAGCCTCGTATGCCTTTGCCTCGGTAAAACACGCCCCCAGAGGGAACCCTACAACACAGCATACCTTAACATCCGTACCCTCCAGTTCTGCCTTTGCAAGGGGCACATGGCAGGAGTTTACGCATACGCTGGCAAAGTCATATTGACGGGCCTCGGCGCAGAGTTTTTTTATCTGCTCTGCAGTTGCATCTGCCTTAAGCAGGGTATGGTCGATATATTTGTTGAGCTTCATTTTATTGATTCCTTTCGGATGATTATCTTTTCACTTGATTATAGCATATTTTCGGACTAATTCACCGATTATATGTAAAAGCATATTGCACTGGAGGTCATCATGGCGGAATTTCGCATACCCAACAGCATATTTTATGGCGACGGAACCGCCCAGCATCTGTGTTCCATTCATGGGCAAAGGCTGCTCATGGTATACGATGACCCTCAAATAAAAGAACCCGTACAAAAGCTGCTTTCAGCCACCGATATAGCCGTACGCACGCTCTATGCCGACCCATACTGCGCTGATATACCTCAGGTAAAGGAGGGCACCAAAGCCCTAATGGAATTTAAACCTGAATGGATACTTGCCGCAGGCGGACACGGCGCAATTGACCTCGCAAAACTTATCCGCATATTTTATCAACGTCCCGATCTTACAATACAGGATGCCATACAAGGCAAGGCTGCGAGCATCCCTTTGGATAAAACAAAACTCATCGCCCTGCCAATGTACAATACCAACGGAAGCGAAGCTACCTGTTCGGCATATTTATGGGACAACTATGCAATTCATCATTATGAAATACGCAGCATAGGGCTAATGCCTGATATAACCATAATAGATCCGAGCTTGCTTTTCCGCTCAAATGGCGGCCAGTTGGCAGAAAGCGTGCTGTCCACCTTTATTCTCGCTATTGAGGCCACCGCCGAAGCTGTTCTTTGCGGCAGCTTTGTGCGTCCACTGGCGCTGGAGGCGATCAGCATACTGTCAAAAACTGTTTTGGCACATTCCTCTGCCTCCGCAGACAAAGCGACGATTATGTACGCCCAGTGCCTTTCCGGTATAGCATTTTCCAATTCTTCGCCTGGCTTAGGCGGTATTCTCTGCAGGGCCGCGGCTTCTTTTGGTACAGTTTCTTTTGGCTCTCTGGGAGCAGCCATCCTGCCTGCTGTAATAAAGCTGGACAAAAACCCTGATAAATACATCGCTGCAGCCCACGCCTTAGGACTCTTTGATGCCGTATCGTTAGCGAATGCCATTATTGAATACGCCGATTTGCTTGGGCTTCCCCTAACGCTGAACGAAATGGGTATAAACAAAAATACCTTCCTAAAAAAGCTCAGCAAGGTTTCTCACAGTGTGCTGTCACTTTTGCCTTCCGACACAACGGAGGAAAAGGAAACCCAAAAGCACATTGAACAAATACTGAGGATGGCCTATTCCCATAAGGAAATCTGACCATCCTTAGAACAATTTATTTAATTCATTGTTACATATTTTCCCTGGCATAGTGGAATATATACTGCTGAAGTATGCCGCTGTTTGGGCCCAGCTGGGCAATCTTTTGCTCCATATCCTTTTTGCAGGGCTCTTCTCCGCCGAAGTACATAAGGCGCATGGCCCTCTTCATCCACACATCCAGCGGGAACGCATCAGTATGCCCCAGCGAAAACAACAGTATGCAGTCCGCAACCTTTGGCCCTACTCCGGGGAACCGCAGCAATTCCTTTCGTGCGGTGGGCGTATCCATTGCGCGGAGAGGCTCAAGGTCATATCCCGCCGCTATCATCTCCGCTGTCTTTTTAATATAGGGCGCACGGTAACCTGAGCCTATGGCGGTAAGCTGCTGCTCGCTCAGGGCCGCAATAGCCTCTGGGGTCGGGAAAGCATAATAGGGTATTTCCCCCTCAATCCTGTTCCCCGCAAGCTCACACAGCCTTTCCACAATGCCCGTGATGCGCTTTATGTTGTTATTTGCGGAAATTATAAAGGATATCAGGGTTTCAAAGGGGTCCTGATTAAATATATGTATTCCGCTTGCGTAGCCAAGACAGGGGGAAAGCACACTGTCTCGTGCCACTTCATCCTCAATAGCCTGATAATCCCTGTAAAGATCAAGATAGTTAAACCAAAAGCCAATATCGGCATCTGTTCCGGGGGCAATAGTAAGAGTTTCACCGCTTTGCGTGATAAGCGCACCCTTATCCCCCGCCACGCCGAACCAGCCACCATTTAAGCTTTTCCAGCGAAAAGCCTGACCGCAGTTTGATGACCGGGCCATATCAAAGCATTTTACATCGGATATGATTATAGAATTATCCTTTATCTCTGTGCGCATTGTGTGTCCTTTATATTTAATGATTTATCACATTATACAACAAGCCCGCTCCTTTTGGGAACGGGCTTATCATGTCAATGATTGAACTGATTAGTTAGCGGCTTCTTCCGCATAAACGCTGACTTCCTTGCGGCCGAGATGCTTGGTCTCGAAACGGACGATACCGTCTACCTTTGCAAAGAGAGTGTCATCCTTGCCCAGGCCTACGTTAGTGCCGGGATGGAAGTGGGTACCGCGCTGGCGAACCAGGATATTGCCTGCCAGAACGAACTGACCATCAGCGCGCTTGGGGCCAAGACGCTTGGATTCGCTGTCACGACCGTTGCGGGTAGAGCCTACGCCCTTCTTATGAGCAAAGAGCTGCAGGTTGATGTTCATCATCGTGTTACACCTTCCTTTCTGAAATATTGATGTAATCACCATAGGTAGCGGCTATGGAGCGAAGCCCCATTGCCATTGTGTCCAGAATGATACTTGCTTTTTCGAAATCGGCATCGGTTATATCGTCAGGGAGTATCAGGTAAAGATTCCCGTCGGATATATCCAGCCCGGCGCTTATGCCCAGCACCTCAATTATGCCCATGGCGGCTGTCTGAGTAACGGCGGAAACTCCGCTGCATACTATATCGCTGCCCTCTTCTGCATATCCAGTGTGGCCTACTGCCTCAAAGCCCACAAGGCCCTGTTCGTTTCGAAAAAGAGTTACGGTTGTCATTGGTTTAGCCGATGGTCTCGATCTTAACCTTGGTGTAAGGCTGACGATGACCCTGCTTCTTGCGGATGTTCTTCTTGGGCTTGTAGTGGAATACTACGACCTTCTTGCCCTTACCATGCTCGACTACGGTGCCCTTAGCGGAAACGCCCTCTACTACGGGCTTGCCAACTACGACCTCGTCGCCGCAAAGCATCAATACTTCGAAAGCAACTTCAGCACCTACTTCGGCGTCCAGCTTTTCAACGAGGATCTCGTCGCCAGCTGCTACCTTGTACTGCTTGCCACCGGTACGGATGATAGCGTACACGTCCTGTACCTCCTTCTTCAAATCTCGCCCATATTCACGGCGGTGGGCTCAGCCCACACTTACAAAGCCGATACGGAGCGGCTTACCGAATCATATTACCATGTAAACCTGTCCCTGTCAACAGAAAAATCGCCTGAATACAAGATTTTTTTATTGTTTTATGACCAGCTTTTTACCGTTGCTTTCGAGGTAAATATCGCCATTCTTGGTAAGATAGTATTTCACACCTGCATCCTTCAGCGCTTCAAGTGTTTCCATCTCTTCCGGGTTTTTGTCAGAGCTGGTTATAACGGCATATTCCGCATCCACCTTTTCAAAAAACTCCGGCAGTATCTTTTCATACTTGCCGTGATGAGGCACCTTTAAAAGGTCATAATCCACTTCAACGTGGACATGTCGATTCAGCCAGTCGTTTATTCGCTCCTTTTCAATATCCCCTGTAAACAGCAGATTAATATCCCCATGCCGTATTGCAGTGATAAGGGATGAATTGTTGCTGGGATCATGGTCGTATTCCACAGTCGCATTATTGAGCTGAAGCAATGCTCCGCCGAGGAGTAAAGTATGCGATTCAGTAATGATTATCGCCTCTATACCGTTCTGTTCCAAGGCTGTGACATATGCCGCAGTCTCGTCAGATTCCTTCATATACTCCGGCTGATATACATTTTTCACATCAAACTCATTGATTATTTGCGCTGCGCCGCCGACATGGTCTTTATCGAAATGGGTGATGACAAAGTGATCTATGGTCTGTATTCCCATTTTGCGAAGCTGCTCAGCCACATACTCTCCATCGTCCACTTTTCCTGCATCCATGAGCAGAGTATCTCCCCCGCTCTGCATAAAGAAGGAATCTGCCTTGCCCACATCAAAAAATATTATTTCCAGCTTTGGTATAGCCGCTTCCTTTGCGCAGCCGCAAAGCAGTATTGCCGCAAGCAATGAAATTATAATAATGCGCTTCATAGAGCAACTCCTCTCCCATTTTTAATATTATACACCGCACCGCATCGTGCGCCTATACATATATAACGGACAAGCAGCCTTTTTTATTGCAATGCGATCTCAAATATTCCCGTATCCTTTGCGATACCATTCCGCATTATTCCGCTTTTTTGTTGCGCATTGATTTGCGCTCCTTCGGCAATCCTATTTTTAACAACGGGAATCATGCCGGGAGGTATTAAGCTATGGCGATCAACAAGGTGGAAATATGCGGACTGGACACTTCCAAGCTCCCTATGATGACCTACGAGCGCAGCCGCGAGCTGCTGCTGAAAATAAAAGACGGCGACGAAAGCGCCCGGGAGACCTTTATAAGGGAGAATCTGCGCCTTGTATTAAGCGTTATACAGCGTTTTTCAGGCCGAGGCGAATATATGGACGATCTGTTTCAAGTGGGCTGCATAGGTCTTATCAAAGCCATAGACAACTTTGATTTAAGCCACAATGTGCGCTTTTCAACATACGCCGTGCCAATGATAATAGGCGAAGTGCGGCGCCATTTAAGGGACAACAACGCCCTCAGAGTAAGTCGATCCATTCGGGATACTGCCTACCATGCCCTGCAGACCCGTGCCCGACTGATGGATGAAACAGGTCAGGAACCTCATATAAGCGATGTGGCAAAGGCCATGGGCCTCAAAGAAGAGGAGGTTGCCTTTGCCCTGGATGCAATACAGGACCCTGTCTCTCTCTTCGAACCCATATATCACGACGATGGAGACGCCATTTATGTTATGGATCAGCTAAAGGACGAGCTCACCAACGACAAATACTGGCTCACTCACTTTGCGATAGAAAACGGTATGGATAAGCTTAGCGAACGGGAGCAAAGCATAATACGCCTGAGGTTCTTTCAGGGCCGCACACAAATGGAAGTGGCGGACGAAATAGGCATAAGCCAGGCTCAGGTATCCCGCCTTGAAAAGAGCGCATTGAAACACATGAGAAAATACGTGTAAATACATCAAAAGGCCCCGGGTACTTCCCGGGGCCTTGATAAGCTTATTCAGCCTGCTTCAGCAAATTACTGCATGAAAGTGCCTGCGATCATCTGGTCAACGTATGCAAGATACTGTTCCTGAATGTCGGCAGGTACCAGATCGCTGATGGCGCCTGCGCTCAGTGCGCCGTTTGCCATGGTGCCGTAGATAACATCGCCGCCAAGGATGCCGTTCTCAACAGATTCCATGCTGAGGGCTACCAGAGAGGAGTTATCGGTTACCTGAGAGCAGATGATGCACTCATTCTGACCAAGCAGGTCGCCGGGCTGAGCGATGTCGTAAACCACTACTTCGCCCTTGGAAGCATTGTACTCATCGATAGCCTGACGTGCGCCGGAGTCAACAGCGGAAGCATCGCCGAAGAATACGTCTGCGCCCTGGTCGATCATGGCCTTGGCAAACTCAATGCCCTTATCGCTTGCGGAGAAGGAATTGGAGTATACGATATCCAGAGTAGCGGCGGTCTTGCCGGCCTGCTCGGCGGTATATGCTGCAGCCTCCTTGAAGCCTTCGTACTTGCCCTTGGTGGTATCAAGCTCCATGCCGCCGATAAAGGCGATGGTGCCGGTCTTAGTCATCAGGCCTGCAAGAGCGCCTGCGATCCAGCCGATCTCAGTGGCGTTGGGCAGCAGAGAGGTTACGTTGCCGTTTACAGCCTTGGCAGGAGTATCGGCGCCGCCATTAAGCAGAGCAAAGGAGATTTCGGGATACTCTTCAGCTGCCTGAAGAACGGCGTCAGTGTACTGGTTGCCGGGAGCATAGATCAGGTCATAGCCCAGGCTGCAGTAAGAGTCAATAGTATCAAAGTAAGCGGACTGATCGATGCTGTCGGAATAGGCGGTTTCCCAGCCGCGCTTTTCAGCTGCGTCGATCATGGCATTGTAGCAGGACATGCCCCAGCCGCCGTCAGAAATGCTGGAGTCACAGATCATAGCTACCTTGTAAACCTTGCCCTCTTCAGCAGGAGCTGCTTCTTCGGCGGGAGCAGCCTCTTCAGCGGGAGCTTCTTCAGCTGCGGGGGCAGCACAGGCTACCAGGGAAAAAGCCATTGCCAGAACAAGGAACAGTGCGAGCAGTTTCTTCATGATTATTTCCTCCGTTTTTTATTATTTTTCTATAGTTTTACTGCACCGTGCAGTTGGGATGCATTTTAGCGTTCTTCCTTGCGGTAGGGCTTGCCGCAGCTCTTGGGGCCGGCCTTCTTCATGCCGATTATCGCAAGAACCACAACGGTAGCAAGGTAAGGTATCATCTGGAAGAACTGGTAAGGTACGTTGAAGCTTGCGACCTGCAGCCTGATCTGCAGAGCATCGCAGAAGCCAAAGAACAGACATGCAAGCAATACACCGCCCGCATTCCAGCGGCCGAATATTACTGCCGCAAGTGCTATAAATCCACGACCAGCCACGTTTCCATCAACGTATGTAGTGGTGTAGCAGGTGGTAAGGTATGCACCGCCGATGCCCGCAAGAGCACCACAGATAACGCTTGCGATGTATTTAACCCCAATAACGTTGATGCCCAACGTAGCCGCCGCTTTAGGATATTCACCCACCGCCTTATAGTTAAGGCCGGACTTGGTTTTGTTAAAATAGATGGCTGTGAATATTACAAGGCCGTAAGCAAGATATACCATTGGTGTCTGTTCCAGGAACAGCTTTGATATAAAGCCATTGGTGTTGATACCCAGCAGAGTAGAAAGGTTGGTCATCAGGGGAACCTGCACAAGCTCAGATCCTGCGCCAAAGTATACCCTGTATATGAAGGAAGCAAGAGCGGGTGCGAATATGTTTATTGCCATGCCGTATACAATCTGCTCTGCGCAGAGAGTAACGGTAGTATAGGCGTATATCATATTCACCAATATGGCGATCATCGCGCCGGCACATACTCCCATAAGGGGGCTTCCGGTTATATGGCTGACAAGGAAACCTGTAAGGGAACCGATGGCAGCAAGGCCTTCAAGGCCAATATGCACAAGGCCTGCGCGCTGGGAATACAATTCTGCAAGGGAAAGGAAAATGAGCGGAGTGGCCATTCGGACGCTTGCAAGGATAAGATTGGTTACAAATTCCATGCTATGCCACCTCCTTCCTTGAGAATACCCGATTGAGCAAGGCTTTGAACTCCGGCAGCTTTACCATAGCAAGGCCCGCCACGGTAAATACGATAACAAGGGCCTGGATTATATCGGATACGCTGGTAGGAACGCCTGTGGCAGCCTGCATGGTAGTGGAGCCCACTCTAAGTGCCGCAAAGAATATGGCTACCAGCATTGTTGCCAATGGATGCAGCTGGCCTATCAGCGCCATGGATACGCCGTCAAAGCCGTATCCTGAAGCATAGCCGTTTATCAGGAAGAACTGGGTGCCAAGTATGTCGGCGCTGCCGCCAAGGCCTGCTATCATACCGGATACGAGGAAGCTAGCGAGGAAATACTTCTTTACCGCAAATCCGTTAAACTCAGCAGCCGTCATATTGTAGCCAACAGCCCGCAGCTGGAATCCCTTGGATGTGAAAAACAGGAAATAGTACACCGCCAGCCCAACCACCACTGCAATTATAAAAGCGGTAGTAACTCTCAGGCCAAACAGCCTTGTGAGCCTGCTGGCATCAGGCACCGCAACCGTCTGAGGAACACTTCCGTCCCTCATCCAGTCCGTAAACAGTACGCCCATAAACAGCGTTGCAACGTAATTGAGCATGATGGAGATGATCATCTCGTTCTGTCCGCGGTATACCTTCAGCACGCCGGGTATCATGGCCCAGAGACCGCCCGCTATGGTGCCCGCCACAAGGCAAAGTATTATTGCGGGAAGGCCCTGTATATTAAACTGAGTGCCTATTACGCAGCACACCACCGCACCCATTATGAACTGGCCCTCACCACCAAGGTTAAATACGCCGCAGCGGTAAGCAAAGCATGCGCAAAGGCCGGTAAATATCAGCGGAGTTGCACGGGAAAGTGTGGTTCCTACATTCCTTATACTGCCAAAGGCACCCTTCCAAAGGGCCTGCAGGGCGGTTATGGGATTCGCCCCCAATGCGGCGATGATGATACAGCCAATTATAAAGGCCAGCAGCACCGAAATCACCGGCACCATTACGTTTACTATCTTGCTGGTGTTTTTCATGCGCACCTCCTTACTTTCCGGCCATGGCAAGGCTTATCTCGCTGATGGGAGGGTTCTTGCCGGAATACTCGCCCATTATTTCACCTTCAAACATAACGACTATCCTATCGGACACTTCAAGTATCTCGTCAAAGTCCGCGCTTATCAGCAGCACGCCGCAGCCCTTGTCACGGGCGTCTATCATGGTATCGTGCACAAATCTTGCCGCGCCTATATCAAGGCCTCGGGTAGGATGCACGGCAACAAGCAGGTCAGGATCGCTTTCGAGCTCCCGGGCAAGTATTACCTTCTGTTGGTTTCCGCCGGAAAGGTTGCGGGTCTCCTGCTCTATGGATGCGCAGCGTATATCATACTTTTTCTGCATCTGCTCCGAGTATTCTTTTATTGCCTTCTTTTTGAGGTACAGTCCTTTACCGGATGAAAACTCAGGCTGCTCCGTGGATTTGAGCACGATGTTATCCATAACGGACATGCTGCCTATCAGCCCCATTTTATTGCGGTCCTCAGGTATATGGGACACTTTCTCTAATATGAATCCATTGGGAGTAAACTTTGCTACTCTGGAGCCCTTCATATCCACTTCACCGGAATCAGGTGTTATTACGCCGGTTACAACCTGTGCCAGCTGGCTCTGTCCGTTGCCGTCCACGCCTGCAATGCCTACTATTTCACCGCGGCCAACGCTGAGACTTACTCCGTTAAGGCCATTATGCTTGGACTCCTTGCAATAATCCACATTGATGAGCGTAATTACCGCATCGCCGGATTTTTCTTTCTTTTCGTACTGGGAAGGCACAAGCTCACGGCCTATCATCAGATTCGCAAGCTCTTCACCATTGGTTTCATCGCGTTTCAGGGTACATACGCTTTCTCCCGCGCGAAGTATGGTTATGCGGTCTGATATATGCAATACCTCTCGCATTTTATGGCTTATAAATATCACGCTCTTGCCTTCGGAGGTGAGCTTTTTGATTATCTGAAACAGACCCTCTACCTCAATATCGGTAAGAGCGGCGGTAGGCTCATCCAATACCAGAAGCTCCGCACCTTTGTACAGCGCCTTGAGTATTTCTACGCGCTGCTGAGCGCCTACCGCTATTTCGGTTACAGGCTTATCCAGCTCCACATCCAGTCCATACTGTTCTGAAAGGGCAAGTATCTCCTTTCGTCTGGCATCCCGGTCTATAAATACACCCTTGGTGTTCCTGTCGCCAAGAATGATATTTTCGAACACAGTCATGGCCTCCACCAGCATAAAGTGCTGATGCACCATGCCTATGCCAAGCTTAACTGCCTGAGCCGGCGAGTCGATACGCACTTTGCTGCCATTCAGATAAATGCTGCCCTCAGTTGGCTGATACAGGCCAAACAGTACATTCATCAATGTGCTCTTGCCTGCGCCGTTTTCACCTAAAAGAGTATGTACTTCGCCCCGGCGAACCTCAAAGTTGATGTCCCGATTGGCGTACATATCTCCAAAGCGCTTGGTAATATGCTCCATACGAAGGATCTCTTGCATAGATATACCTCTTAATTGAAAATTAAACTGTCTAATTGGCAGTCGCTAAAGTGGTTTTACTGAAAATAACGCTGATCAAAAAATGTCGGTTCTAAAAATTTTTGTGGATGTGACAAACTTTTTATGTATATCATTTTATCCAATGAATTCCGCCTTGTCAATGCAATCTGTGTATTTATCCATACATTCAGCTCATAAATTTTTCGCTAATTTTTTCATTCCTAATGCATGCATTTTATATGCCTGCACAAAGCTTTGCATTATTTCCTTCTATGAATTAAAATGTATATATTGTTTTGAAAGGATATGCTATGAAAAATATTTTATTTTTTGTCTTAGCTTTACTCGTGCTGCTTACCGGCTGCGCAGCGCCCGCCGAGCAGATAGTCGAAATATATGCTGACAGCACCCCGCTGCCCGCCGTTACTCCGCTGCTCACCCCGTTGTTGTCTGAAGGCACTGCCGCAGAATTCGTTCCTTCTCCCTCTGCTATGCCGGCAAATACTGCAGCATCCTCCCTAGAGCCTACCACTAAACCTACCGAAGCACCCACACTAACACCAACGGTTCAGCCCACAGTGGCTCCTCCCCCCACAGCCATCCCTACAACAGAGCCTACCGCAGAGCCTGCTAAATCCGAATCCTCTTCAGACTTTGGCGGCAGCATGCTTGCACTGGTAAATTCATACAGAAGCTCTGCCGGACTAAGCTCACTTAAGTATTCCTCTGCCATGCAGAAAGCCGCCGATACACGGGCAATGGAATGTGCTTCTTCCTTTTCCCATACCCGTCCTGACGGCTCCAAGGCATATACCGCCCTTACCGAAAGGGGTGTATCCTTTACCGCCTTTGGTGAAAACATATTCGCGGCCAGCGGTATGAGCAGCGTATCCGCCGAATACGTAGTGGAGCAATGGATGACGTCACAGGGCCACCGCGAAAACATACTAAGAGACAGCTTCACACATATGTGTATAGGCGTTGCGTCGCAGGGTGACGAAATATACGTGGTTCAGCTTTTTGGCGCAGGGATATCATAATACAATAAAGCCACCCAAAGGGTGGCTTTTAATATGTAAACTCTTTTAATATATGCCCTCAAGACAGTCCAAACATTCCTGCCCGAACTTTTCTATATACTCTTTCTTTGCGGCTTCTATTGCCTCATTAGCCCTTTCGCCAAGCTCTTCTACAAGGGTATTTCCAACAGAACTGAGCAGATGGGCCGTATGGAAGTTAAAATCCTTCATGAATTTTGTGCCAAGGGCTTTTTTCTTTTCCGCCAGCGCTGAAATCTCCTCGTCGGTCAAAGGCTGCCCCCAGTCAAAGCGGCAGCAGTCTCCGCCCCAGCTCATGGCAGGATTAAGCGGCGTGCACAGGAATTCCTTATTGAAGCCCTGATACCATGCGTTATCGATATTGGAGCAGTAATACTTGCCATACTCCATAAGCCCATGCTTTTCCCACGCGTCACACCATGCGCACTTTGCAATATAGCTGTGGTAAGTGGGCTGGCCGCAGAGGGCTCCAAACTCCATCTGACCGGGAAAGTCGGGCTTCCATTCGCCATAAGCCTGGCTATTCAGCAGCGTAAGCTCATCGCCGTTTGCAAGAGCATTTTTTGCCATACGCTGTCCGCGCTCGTTGCCGTAGCGGGTCATGGCATTGAGTATAGCTTCCCTGCCCTCATCTCCAAAGAGAGTTATGGTATGCTTTGACAGCAATGCAAAAAGAATAGCATGATGTTCAATGGTGAGAGTAGCCATAACATTATCCTCCTCGATCTATATTTCCAATCCCAGAGCCATCCGCAAAAAATCCGCAACCGCGCCCCGGTTATTATCACATGTTACAAAATTTACCATGGTCTTTATGTCTTCTTCTGCATTAATCGGTGCCGCCGATACATCCGCAAGCCTCAGCATTTCGGCATCGTTATAATAATCACCGATGGCAAGTATCTTTTTTACATTATTCCCCTTTTTCCTGAGGGCAGCAATTCCATTTCCTTTTGTCATTCCGGGGCAGAGAAATTCATAGTATATCTTGCCGGAATGCACGGTGGAATAGTCTTTTCGAATGCTTTCCATATCAAGGACATCCATCACAGCTTCAAGTTGTTTCTCCGGCAGGCACAGCACTATTTTGATCCATTCTTCCCGAATATCCTCCGCTTTGCAAAGGGGTTCATATATTCCTTCTATAGCAACAAGAGGATCATCTATTCGCTGCGGACTAAGGTTTACCTGATACCTGGCACTGCACGTATACACCTGTACGCTGGCCGCCGAATCAATTTCAATTATCCTGTTAACCAGCTCTATACTTTTCTCTCTGGGAATATATGTACATTCTATATATTCCCTGTTCTTTACATCATACAGCGCACCGCCATTATCCAGTATGGATGGCGCAGTAAGAGGTAACGCATCAGCAAAGAATGACAAATTGTGAGGTGAACGGCCTGTAGCCATACCGAACATGCCGCCTTCGTTTGTGAATTTTTTCAGCGCCCGCATATTAATTTCAGGTATAGTCTTTTCATCATTCAGCAGTGTGCCGTCCATATCCGCAAAAAGATAAATACCGTCGTATGTTCCCATTTAAAACTCTCTCCAGTCATTAATGCTCCGCTATATCTTTTCCCAAAGCATCATATTGTTTTCGAATTTTACAGTAAGCTTGCCGCTGTCCTTTAGCCATGCAAGATATGAGCGCACAGTGCTGCCTATCAGCACGTACTGCTCAAAAGTCATGGTAAGGCCATACTCTGCAAAAAGCTGCTGAAGTATGGTTTCAAAATTAATCGGAGAAGCGCACAGCTCAGTTATCCTGTCCGCCACCTCAAGCACCTTGTCTATATTGTACTGGGCAAGTTCTGAAATATCCTCCACCGCCGCCGCATGGGCAGGCACAAACATCTTCGCCTGCATGGTCTTTACCTTTTCCAGGGTATCTAAATATGCTCCTATGTCATATATAAAGCCGATCCTGTACTTGTCCAGAGTTTCTCTGCTGGAGAGGCAGTCCGCAAGATATACCACATCATCCGGAGTACGGAAACCCACCATATCAAAGAAATGTCCGCGCAAAGGTATTATCTCAAACCCTTCCGGAAGCACATCCGCCGTAAGGGGCTCTGCGCAGCTTTCCTGTGCCATGAGGAACTTATGCCGCAGATCCTTACAGGGATACCCTCCATATAGGAAGGAAGGCTCCAGCAGTGTGTGGTTGGTAAAGTCACACTCGATTCCGGGTGCAAATATACTGCATCCCGTCTGGGCCTGAAGATACTTGTTGCCGCCTATGTGATCCGCATTTGAGTGAGTATTGTATATGGCTTTCAGCTTCCATCCGTTGGCGTCCAGTATCTGGCGTACCTTGCGGCCCGCATCCTTGTCGTTTCCGCTGTCTATGAGGCATACGTCCGTGTCATTAAGCTTTACAAGGCCTATCTTGGCAGGGCTTTGGATATAATAACTGTTGCCTGATACCTGTATCAATTCGTACATATGCTCTACCTCCTGCCAAGCTGTGCTTTTTCCGATATATCGATTATATCACACATGAACCACAGGCACAAAGGCATTGTGGCTATTGCGGCAAGACTCGCTTTATGGGATAATCAAATAGTATCATTTACCATTGAAAGGAAACGCTGCAGATGTATATTTCTCGCTTTGCTCTGGGCATGCGCATACCTAAGGAAAAGCTCACAACCCCTGAAGAATGCATGAAAAGATTCTTAAAAAGTTTTTCTCAGGCGGATATTTCAGGGCTGATTTTGTCAGGCGGCATGGTTGAGGATATGTACATAATCGTAATAATGGGCGGCGGCCTCAGCTTTATGCGCAATGTTTACCGCCGTATACTTTCAAATAAGGAATTCTGCGCACTGCTTGCAGATGAATTGCCCATAATAGAGAACAACCGCCTTGCAAAGATGCCTGAGCTTGAGCCATACGGCACACTGGATGAAAACGGCACTTTCATAGGCGGCAACTGCTGCTTTGGGCTCACGGTGAACTAAAGCCCGCAGCAAGGTAATGGAGCTTGACCCTCCTGCATAAGGTTATTTATATAAACCTTAGCAGGAGGCTTTTTTATATGCTTTATACCGTAAGATACGGAGATACCATCGCTTCAATAGCGGCAGCACATCATATCTCCCCATCTTCCATCTACACCATAAACCAAATGGACCCCCACATAAAATCCATCCCGGGTCAATCAATCATAATTCCGGATGAATCAAACCCCATACGCAGCCTCATCATCCACGGCAGTACCATGCCAAACGTTGGAGATTCCGCACTCTCTTACGCCGCTGCGTATCTTACATATGTTTCCATATGCAGCTGCCGCATTCAATCAGATGGCAGCATTATTCCGCCAAACGACTGTTCCCTCACCTCACGTGCCCATAGTCTTGGTATTTCTCCTCTGCTGCACATTACCAATCAACGGCAAGGCGGCGAGTTCAGTGGTGATCTGCTCCATGATTTTATTCAGAATAATGAGGCTATCTCCTCCTTTGCAGAAATGCTGCCGCAATATCTGTGTCATCGGGGTTACAGGGGAATAAATATTGAATTTGACTGCATTTATCCCGAGGATATTCAAGCCTGTTCCGATTTTATCAACCGCATAGGCAGTATTCTCAGAAATCATCAGCTAAAGCTGTTTATTTCCACATCTGATATCTGCGGTCTGCTTCCCATCATCTATGACTGTGCAGATTGCATTATAATACTTCCTGAACTGCGATATCCTGCAGCAAAGCCTCCTGCGCCCATATGCCCGATAGAGGAAATGCGAAAGTCTATCCAACAGGCACTCGAAATCTGCAAAGCTGAAAAGCTGATCCTCGCTCTTCCCTATTACGGATGCAACTGGGCACTGCCGTATCACGGAAGGATCGCCCATACGGTATACCTTAGCGAGATCCATTCTATTGCATATAACCACTACGCCGATATCCGCTATGATGATACTGTTCAGGCGCCTCATTTCAGCTATTATGACAGCGCAGGAACAGAGCATATCGTATGGTTTCACGATTCACGCAGTATATCGGCAAGAGTAAAACTGGCCGAAGAGTATCATCTTGGCGGCATAAGCCTCGGAAACATCGCCCCGCATATCGTCCCGGATGGATAACGGTGGCGGATGTGTATTCTCCCCGTAAAGAGCTTTAAACAAAAAAAGTGGGCTGTTGCCCACTTTTTTATCGTGCTGTATTATGCTTTTTCTTCGGCAGTTTCTTCCGCAAGCATCTTCTTGCGCTCTGCTCTGCGCTGTTCTGCTCTGCGCTTCCGGCGTGCCTTTTCACGGGCATTGGATACCGCCATTGCGATTATGGTTATCACCAGCGCCGCCACAAGGCCGCACACACCATAGAAAATAGGCTTAGACAAGGTTATGCCGTCACCGGAGAACATCGGAGTTTCCTCCGCGGGCTGTTCTTCAACAGGGGCGGTTTCCTCTGCCTCGGGCAGAACAGGCTGGGTGGGCCGGGCGGGCATCACCGCATAACGCTGAAGTGATTCATCCTGAGGATTGTACAGATAGTATCCCACCTCGCCGTCAGGATTGCGGCCGTAGAGCAGATACACATCCCCCTGGGCATCCTGAGATACCCAAGCGGGCACTTGCTTCTCGTCGATGGTTATGGTAGTTTCGCTAAACCCTGCGGGAACAGCAACACTGCCGTCGGGCTGCAGCAGTATATAGGACTTGGATACGGAATTTACAGTCTGATAGGGATAAAGAGTATCCTTTTCAGCATCGTATACATAGTATCCGCCAACATCCCCCGCGGCATTTGAAAGGTACAGCAGCGTAGGCGCATCGGAATCTTCCACCACGGCTGCGGCTACAGTCTCACCATGATATTCAAGGGTGGTTTCAGAATACTTTGAGGGTATTGTTACGTTCTCAAGAGTACGCCAGATATACATGGGCTGTTCTGAAGTAAGATTTACAGCCGCCACGCCTTCAGTGGCATAGTTTATGGGCGCAGGTGTAGGTTCTGTGGAAGCGGGAGCCGCCTGTACGGTTATTGCAACGCTGCCCTTTGCGGTGCCTGCTTCATCTCCGTCGTAGTCCAGAGCCTTGGTAATGTCAAAGGCCACTTCCGCATTGCCTGCGCTGGCGGCGGTAAACTTGATACGGGCGGTCAATGAGTCAGAGCCGTCCTTTTCTGCGGATACCATGCCGATAAAGCCATCCGAAGCGCCGCCTTCGCTTTCTGTATAGGTCAGCACCGCTGGATCATAGGTGTATGTGCCTTCAACCGCGGCAAGCTCCTTACCTGTAACGGTGATGGTTACCTCCACCACATCTCCTGCCTGAACGGTTGTCTTGTCTGCGGCAGCAGAAGCCTCCACCGCAGCAAAAGCGGCGGCAGGAAACAGCGCAAGCATCAGCGCAGCGGTCAATGCAAAAACCCTCTTATATACATTCTTGCTCATCATATCAATCCTCCTGGGAGATCTTTTCGTCTCCCTGTGAATAGCGAATTATCTTTATCATATCCTCAAGGTCCACAGCGCCGTCATGGTTCACATCCGCCGCCTTAAGGTAGGGGCCGGATATAAGCTGAACGCGGAGCAGATGCTCCTGCAGGGTCAGTATATCCTCTTTTGTGCCCACCTCGCTGTCGCCGTCAAGGTCGCCGAATATGACTATGGGCAGGTCAAAGAAGTTATGTCCTTCGCCGTATGTGGTGCGGACAAAGTCTCCCGTTGCAAGGGGCATGGTCTTTTCGCCGCCCTCATCGTCCACCACGGAAAGGGTGCCTTCGGATTCCAGCTCTTTAAGCAGTTCCTCCGCTTTGGTGCCGGGCTTGATATCGCTTACGCCCCAGCTGCGCACCTTGTAGTCGCCGCCGTCCAGCTCGGGGGCCGTCTCATATGTGCCAACGGTATCCAGGCTTGTCCCAACATAGTAGAAGGCGGTTATCTCTTCGTACTTCTGTCCCGCTCTTGCCCGCTCCTGTGCGCTGCGCTGGGAAAGGCCTATGCCATGGCCGTATCTGCGGGCGGTTATGAACCAGCCCGGATATTTTTCATTTACAAAGGAATACTCGCCACGTTCAGCGCCATATAGGCGCAGACGAGTCTTGCTGGCCTTCATGCGGCCCATGGTGTTTTCAAAGCTGCCAAATCCCAGCTCTGAAAGGGTCAGCGTTACAGTCACCTGTCCCTGCTTTTGTTCGCCGCTCTCCTCATCGGTATAGCTTACAATAAGCGTCACATCCGCCTCGGTATAGCTACGGCTGGGTTCGTCGTATTCCGGAGTTTTGGGGGTTACAGCTATAGTTGAAACAAGCTCCACTTCCCTGCCCGCGGCCTCATATGCTCCCTGCTCTATTGCAAAGCGAACGGCGGGATCCATAAACCTCAGCGTAGTTTCGTCGTACTTTTCAGGTATGAATGATTTTTCCTCTATGCTGGATTCATTCAGAAGATCGTACGGATCGTCCAAATTGACATAATATGGAAAATCATTTTCCCATACGTTGCCTGTACGTTCCGTCTGTCCTCCGTTGGATGCAGAATAATAGGCTTCGATTATGTTGCCCTCATAGGTCAGCACCTGACCCTTTGTGGCATCCACTGCGGCAATGGCGCGGGTATTCTTACTGGCGTATCCACGATATACCTGATCGCTTGACGTGTCGCGAATGTCATAAGAACGTGTGGCATATCTTGAGCAATAGCCCATTACATAGCTGCGGGCACAAACTGCCTGAGCCTTCAGCGCCTCCACAGGGAAGGAATTGCTCATCTCGTGGGGAACAACGCCGTAAAGATACTGCTCGATAGGCAGCTGGTTTCTTGCACGGAGCCTGCCTTCGTATACGTCAAAGGTCATGTTGCCAAGATAGGTACATGTGCCGTGTTCGCTGTTCTTCAGACGAATGTAGTCGGTAGTATCGCCGTAGTTTTCGTTGAGAAGGGTCAGAGAAGGGGCGGTAACTGTGTCATCGCCAAAGGTTATGGACACCTGCCCGCCTACAGCCTTTACCGTAAGTTCCTCTGTGCACACATCTATATCATCATCTTCCTGCAAGGTAAACTCTCCCACAGGGGTAAAGGTAAACTCCCGTACCTTACCTATGGACAGCATTACCCTTACATCCGAATGGAACACCGCCCCATAGGCGGGTACCATGGCAAAGAGTAAAGTCAGCGCCAGTATAAATGACGCAATCTTCATGGGTCGTCCCATTTATTTCCTCCGAATACAGTTTTATTCAATAACAATGATTATTGAGTTTTTTTCTTATTTTAAACCATATAACATGTATCTGTATATTAAACTAATTGTTAATACTGCAAAAACGGACAAGTTTTACGCTGCTACTTCTGTTTTGCAGCCAGTATACTGTCCAGCAGCCCTTTACAGCCCCGTTCAACGTCCCGCCATGTGGTCTCAAAATCTCCGGTAAACCAAGGATCCGCCACGCTTCCCGGCATATCGGTATAGTCCAGCAGCATGGAAATCTTATCCTCTGCCCCGCATATACGGCGCATATTCCGAATATTTGCCTCGTCCATGCCTATAAGCATATCAAAGTCATCATAGTCTCGCTTTTTAAGCTGACGGGCGGCGTGACCACCGCAGGATATGCCGTGCTCCGCAAGCTTTCTCCTTGCGGGCGGGTATACCGGATTTCCTATTTCATCGGTACTTGTGGCAGCAGATTCTATGTGGAACATATGCTCCAGTCCTGCCTTGGCAATCATATCTTTCATAACGAATTCCGCCATTGGGCTGCGGCAAATATTGCCGTGGCAGACAAAAAGCAGTTTTATCATAACCTTCACTATCCTCCCTATATTCAAAAACACCTAAATATCACGTAAATCATATCACACCAATATCCTTTTTACTACGATTAATCTATTAACTTCAGACGCAGTTCTTCTTAGTTGAATTATCCTTGCATATCAGATAACTTTTTTGTATCATGTTTTTTGTATCATTTAGCCAATGAACTGGAGTAAATATTGATATGAAACTTAAAAAATCCTTTTCCTACGCCCTGCGTCACAGTTTGCCCATTTTTGCGGGCTTTCTTCCTTTGGGGCTTGCTTACGGAGTGCTGATGCAGAACGCAGGTTATAACGCCCTTTGGACCGGCGCTACCTGTCTTTTCGTCTTTGCCGGCTCTCTGCAGTTTTTGATGATCTCTTTTTTCACTACCTCCATTTCCTATGTGACGGTGGCCGTAATGGCTCTGCTGGTCAACAGCCGTCATATTTTCTACGGAATTTCCTTAATCGAAAAATTCCGCAATTTCGGGTTATGGAAGCACTATCTGATCTATTCGTTGACCGATGAAAACTATTCACTTCATTGCGCCACAAAGGTAGATGAGAACATGGATGAAAAGTGGACCTACGTATTCACCGCCACGCTGACTCTGCTGTATTGGACGATATCCTGCGTACTGGGCAGTTTTATAGGCACGCTTATCACCATTGATATGACAGGTGTAGATTTCGCACTGACCGCGCTGTTTGTCACAATACTGCTGGATCAACTTAAAGATGCTGTCAGCCGTCTGCCTGCTGTGATTGCCGTGTTTTCCTCGATCATTTGCCTGCTGATATTCGGCCCTGACAACTTTATTCTTCCTTCGCTGATCATCACGGTTGCAGCTTTGACAGTACTTCGCCACACCATTGCAACGGAAAAGGAGGCCGCATAATGGATATCAATGTCACCCGTTCCATTATTATCATTGCAATCTGCGGCGTATGCACCTTTTTTGAGCGTGCGCTTCCCTTCCTCGTGTTCCGCGGCCGCGAAGTGCCCTCCGTTGTCCGGTATCTTGGCAAAGTACTTCCTATGGCCATTATGGCAACCCTTGTGATCTATTGCATTAAGGACATCAGCTTCACTGCTTTGGGCTCATTTTTGCCTTATGTAATCGGAATTTCAGTCACATCTCTTGTCCACCTGTGGAAACGCAATAATCTGCTTTCCATTGCGCTGGGCACTGTCGCCTACATGGTAATGGTACAATCCGTTTTTGCATAGTTTAAGCCCCGCTTCATTCAAGCGGGGCTTCTTAATTCAGTTTACTTATCCATTCCGCAGGCGGTTGCCTGTTCTATCATGCAGCGGTCATTGGTTACGGTATCGTAAAACCTGAATCCGCCGGCAAAGTTATATGCCTCGTATCCGCTGCCCTCAAGTATACGGCAGGCAATGTAGCTGCGCAGGCCGCTCTGGCAGATAACGTATACCGGCTTGCCCTTGTCTATCTCGCCCAGCCTTTCCCTCAGCTCATCTACAGGGATATTCTTAAACCCTTCTACATGTCCGCGGCTGTATTCTCCAACTGTTCTGGTATCCAGCAGTGTCACGCTGCCGTCTCTGGGCAAATTGGGCTCATCCTCGATAAACCACTGCTTAAGCGTTCCCTTTGCGATGTTGTCAATCATAAAGCCCGCCATGTTTACAGGATCCTTAGCTGAGGAATAAGGCGGCGCATAAGCAAGGTCAAGCTCCTTTAGCTGCGTTGCCTTAAGGCCTGCGTGGATAGCGGTTGCCAATACGTCGATACGCTTATCCACTCCTTCATAGCCCACTATCTGTGCGCCAAGCAGACGGTAGGTTTCCTTTTCAAATACCACCTTCATGGTCATAACCTTGCCGCCGGGATAATATCCCGCATGGCTCATGGGGGAAAGTATTACCTTATCCACATTAAGCCCTGCCTTTTTGGCGTTTGTCTCGTTTATACCTGTGGTTGCCGCAGTCATGCTGAATACCTTAATAACGCTGCTGCCCTGACTGCCAAGATATCGGCTGTCTCCGCCGCAGATATTATCCGCTGCTATTCTGCCCTGTTTGTTTGCTGGGCCTGCAAGGGATATAAGAGCATCTTCGCCTGTCACATAATGTTTCACCTGTACCGCGTCGCCTACGGCATATATATCCGGCACAGAGGTCTCCATTCGGTCGTTTACCACAATGCTGCCCTTTATGCCAAGCTCCAGCCCAGCTTCCTTTGCAAGGGAGGAGTCCGGCGTTACGCCGATGGCAAGCACCACCATGTCCGCGTGGATAGGCTCCTCATCCTTGAGCAGTACATCCACCCCGCCGTCCTTCTCTTCGAATCCTTCCACGGTATAGCCGAGCTTAAGCTTTACGCCATGCTTTCGCATTTCTCCGTGGATAAATGCCGCCATGTCAGGATCAAAGGGATTCATCAGCTGCTTGGGCCTCTGTACTATGGTAACATCCATCCCAAGCTCCCTGAGGTTTTCCGCCAGCTCCAGGCTGATAAAACCGCCTCCCGCCATTACCACGGACTTTGGCGCATGTTTATTTATGTATTCCTTTATGCGCAGTGTGTCCTCCACAGTACGTAAAGTAAACACTTTATCCATTCCAGCGCCCGGAAGTCGTGGCTGGGTGGGCTTTGCGCCGGGAGAAAGAATAAGCTTATCATAGCTTTCCTCAAATTCTTCTCCGGTATTGAGGTTTTTCACAGACACGGTCTTTTTGTCAGGTTGTATTCCGGTAACTTCATGCAGCACCTTCATATCCACCCTGAAGCGGGAGAAAAAGCTTTGGGGTGTCTGAAGGGTCAGCTCTTCCGCATCGGTTATTGTGTCACCGATATAATAGGGCAGTCCGCAGTTGGCATATGAAATATACCCGGACCGCTCAAAAACAACTATTTCGGCCTTTTCGTCCAGCCTTCGTATCCTTGCCGCAGCTGTTGCGCCGCCTGCAACTCCGCCTACGATAACAACCTTCATATCAGCGTTCCACCTTTCCTCTGTATGCGGCAATGCCGCCTATATTTTTTACGTTTGAATAGCCAATACTTTTCAGTATGCTTACCGCCTGACGGCTCCTGCTGCCGCTGTGGCAGTATACATATATCTGCTTATTTTTATTATCACTCGGAGTTCTGCCGTTTGCAATGCTCTGAAGCGGAATATTTACGCTGCCCGGGATGTGTCCTTCCCGATATTCCTGCGCCGTGCGAACATCCAGCAATATTGCATCCTGCGCCGCCTGATACGCCTTTATTTCATCATTTATATTTGTACCTTTTATAAAATCAAATAATCCCATTTGCTGCCTCCTCATTACACTGTAAATGTTGTTTTATTATAAGAAAATTATATTCATTGTTCTAATAGATTTCAGTGATGAGGTCACAAATTAAAATGCCGCATGGCTTTTTCCTCCTGCGGCATTGTAGAAACAATCAGTACAATTGGTTGCTTTGGGCTAACGCCTATACAGCGGCCTTACCCTGATTATTTTTCATTTTTTTCGCTATTTCCCATGGCAGATACATCAGCACCCAGCAAACAGCAAGCATGGGTATAGCGCTGAAGATATACCACGGTCTTCCCCATCTGGCCTCAAAGAAAGAAAGAGGATTGCCCACATCGGCCCAGTTCAGGAACATGAAATTGGTATTCCACAGCTTGTTGAGGAAATACAGCGGAATAGCAAGCAGAACTACCACCAGCAGGCATTTGGGCAGCATCTTATAGTTCGGCTTATGCCCTCCCGCAAGCAGCAATATTGGATACAGCACGATAAGTATATGGGTAACAAAGCTTTGAATATGATGATAATTCCAGAAGGGCATCATTGCCCAGTTGCAGAACAGCAGCGCCATAAGAGCTCCTATGAAGGACAGGGAATACAGCAGTTCTGTATTCAGCTTATTAGGCCTAAAGGCATGCCATACCGAAAAGTATATGCTGAAGCTGCACAGCTGCAGGGGTATATAATTGGGCAACCAGGTGCCCGTAATCAGCAGCAGCGCGGTCTTAACTATTTCAAAGCAAAGCATGGTAAGCGCCACTACCCTGCGGCACTTTAGCCTTTTCTGTTCATCCTGCTTCTTGTACCAGAACCACATAAAAATATAAAATGCAGCGGCTGCCGCAAGCCAGCAAAGGTGCAGCGTCCCGAACAGCTTAAACCCCAGTCCCTCGGGTATTGTTTCCTTTGAGTGCAAGAAATACTGAAACATATCGTTTCCTCCAGAGATTTGCTTAAAAAAATTGTACTATATATATCAGAAATACGCAAACATAAATGCGTCAATAAAATAATAATTGACGCACCTTTAACACATATGGTTTTATATGCCGCGAATTGCCCGCTATTTTATAATGTCATCAGTCAGTGAAAACTCAGCACCATCCTGCCATTCCATACCATGACGCAGCTGCTCTGTCCTGCTGCGCATGAACGCAAGGGCGTCCTGCGGTATATGAACGGTTTCCCAGCTGCCGTTTTTCATATCCACTACCCGCAGCGCATTTACACAATTGAGGAAAACCGTGTCGAACTTTCTTGCACAGTCCTTTTGTTTTTCCTCAGCCGATCGTATGAAACCGGTGACTTCCTCATTCGCGATACTGCTTTCGTGCAGGTACAGATACAGGGCATTGGTATTGAATTCCGTATAGTTTGTGTTTAGCCGCTCAAGCTTTTTGCCAAGGCGATACAGCGCCTTTTCGCAGGCGGTAAGGTTCTCTTCCTTCCCTGCCTCAGGCATGATTGCCCACAGGCGATCATTATAAAAATATGTTCTTCCGCTGTAGCGTTGCAGTATATCCTCTGGTATCTCTGCTTTCTGCCTGCCAAGATACTGATTTACCACGCTTTGGGCCTCGCCGTCCTCCTGCATTATAGCCTGAGTCACCTCAATGCCAACAGAAGCGCCGGTATTATACCAGTCCGGGCTTTCTCCCTTTTTATAGCCATCTGAATAATCCCTCCAGAAATACTTGAGGGAAAGCATGGCGAATATTTCATTGTACAGCTTTTCAAACTCTACCATATTTTTATTATAATTCAACTTACTCTATTCAACAACTGAAAACTATATCATACTCCAACCTTTCTCCCCTTTCCCTGCTGTGTCAGCCAAATTGAAAACCACCGGCTGAAATAAACCGGTGGTTTATCTGTGTTTATTTGTTAGGATTAGTCAACATAGGCGGAGGGAGCGGGAGCAACGCCGCGCTTTCGCTCGATGCTGTTGACCAGGAAGAAGGCAATAACGCTGATAGCGCAGCCAAATACTACAGGCAGTATGCCCCAGCCCTTGGCAAGGTCGCCGCCGGTAAGCCACTGCCAGAAGCAGAAGCCCACAGTACCGGCTACCAGAGATACAACGCCGGCGTTCTTGGTAGCATTGGGAACCACAAGGCCCAAGCCATATGCTGCAAAGGGACCTGCGCAGCGTATACCAAAGGCAAAGGTATTCATGGTGGCAATAGGTACGCCCAGCATCGAGATGAACATTGCCACAATGGCAGCCACGACGTTTATCATTCGGGTGAGGAAGATAATACGCTTCTCGCTCAGTTCCTTCTTATTGCCCATGCCAAGATACAGGTCATTGATAACCATAGTTGACATGCAAAGCAAGTTGGAGTCTGCCGAGGACATGGTGGCACAAATTATAGCCGCAGAAATAAGTCCTACAATGGCGCCGGGAGCAAACTCGCTGGTAACAGCCATCATAGCATTGCTACCATTCTCTGCAAGGCCGGGGATCTGGTTCTTCATTGCAAGAGCAGCAAGGCCAAGCAGTGTGGGGAATATGGACATTGCCGCCATGAGGATGGCAGACAGCCAGGAAGCGTTTCGGGCGGGTTTTTCGTCCTTTGCGGTTTCAAAACGGGATACCATTTCGGGACCTGCAAGGAATGTGCAGAAGTAATTAAAAATGTAACCAAAGATGGGCACCCAGCCGATCTTGGTAACGCTCAGCTGCTCACCGGGAAGTGCTGCGGAGATGGCTTCCCATCCGCCGCAGCCTTTTACGACGTAGGGGGTAGCTATAGCCAGACCTGCCAGTATAACGATAAACTGAACCATGTCGGAAATCTGGTCTGCTATCATGCCGCCAAAGGTAGTATAAAGTATAACTACGATGCCTGCGATAAGCAGAGCCACGTTGGTGGGAATTCCGGTAAGAGTGGCAACAACTGTACCAGAGGCGGCTATCTGGCTGGAAGTAAGACAGAACAGAGAAAGTATGCTGAGGATGGCAGTGAACGTGCTTGAGGCCTTACCGAATCGACGTCCTACAACTTCTGGGATAGTAACCGCCATAGTCTTGCGAATTTTGGGCGCAAAGTATGCAAGGGGTATCATTGCTACTGAAGCCGCCAATACATACCATATGGCGCTCATGCCCCAGTCGCCGAAAGCCTTTTGGGCAAGGCCGGTAGTTGAGCCGCCGCCGATGTTATTTGCAGACAGGGAGAACGCAACCATAAACAGGCCCATTCTCCGTCCGGCCAACATATAGTCGGAACTATCTTTTATCTTGAGCTTACCAACAATAAAGCCAACTATCATCATGCCTATCAAATAGGCAACAACGATAATAAGAGGGATGATTTGTAACTGCATAAGAGTCCTCCTTAACATAAGATACGAACGGGATTGTTTGACATGTTTACAGAACTAGATTGTTAACATAATAACACATTGTGTGAATTTTGTATATAAAAACTTGCTCCGTAACCAATATTTTTCCCGCGCGCAAAATCTGTCTTTTTTCCTCACCGTAATTCCATGCTGATATTAGTCTTAACAACGAAAAATCCTGCCCTGTTCTATCCCACAACAGCAGCAATACTAAAAAGAGCTTGAATTGCAATTGATGCGGCCTGCGGCAAGGTTCTATGTTGGGAAGTTCATTATTTTTAGTAGTTAAAACTCCTCTTTTTCTCTGTATTGTGATTCTGTTTAGTTACTAATTTGTAGATTAGAATCACAAACATTACATACAAAGACAGAATGAAAATCATCTCTGAAATCATTCTGCCGATTACTATTTAATGTAAAAATGCATGAATAGAAAGAATTATTAAACTATAAAAACCTTTTTCTTATACCGGTTGATGTGTACGGGCATTTTTTCTATGCATTCCGTACTAGGTTCGCCCATAATATAAGCCCGAAGTTTGCCTGTAATCCAATTAATGTTTACTCCTTTAATTTCAAAAAAAATTCATTTCTCTTACTAACATTAATT
>X73_One_humped_Camel__coassemble_219_pt1 | contig 39338 bp, 37 predicted proteins | sample X73_One_humped_Camel__metabat2_high_PE_013 | metagenome-assembled genome bin X73_One_humped_Camel
TTCGCTGTGTGTCTGCGAGCGCCCTGACCTCGCTCCGCGCTCGCGACCGACGTGTCAGGGGTGGCGCCGGGAGAGTCTGGCTGCGAACGGGCCACGTGTTGGGATTGACTTGCCGTCGCGGACTACACTCAGTTCGCGGCGTTTTTTATGTAAAGAAATTATGGCAGCTGCCGGGTTTTGTGGTATTTCTGCTTTGTTTATTGTATAATTTATGCAATAAAATATATATTTATTGTCAGCGGCCCTCATGCGCTCCCGGCCTTATACAAAAGCAGCGCAAATCCACACACAGGAGCATTTTTATGCCCGGACCTTCAAGATTAGGCCCCAGAGGCTTCCTCACTGACGAGGAAAAGCTCAACATGCCCTCCGTCACCCCTGCCCTGCTCAAGCGCATAGGCAGCTACCTTAAGCCCTACTGGCCTCAGTTCCTATTGGTATTCATAACCATTGCCGCTTCCAGCGTGGTGGGCCTGTTCCCCAGCATCATCACCGGCCGCATAGTGGATCAGGCGCTGGTGGGCTCAGATATGGGGCTGCTCATCAAGCTTATTTGCCTTGCATTCCTCACCCTTGCGGGCTCCCAGGTAATAGGCGTGCTGGAAAGCTACATAAGCGCATGGATAAGCCAGCAGATAATCTACGACATGCGCAATGAGATGTATCGCCACCTCCAGTACATGGCCCACAGCTTCTTTACCACGGAAAAGCAGGGCGACATAATCACCCGCATGAACAGCGATATCTCCGGCGTGTCCTCCGTGGTCAGCGGTACCCTCACCAGCATAGTAAGCAACGTGCTCACCGTGGCTACCACCCTTTTTGCCCTTTTCAGCATGAGCTGGCAGCTGGCGCTGGTTGGAATATGCATTATCCCCCTGCTGATACTGCCCACCCGCAGCGCAGGCCGCACCCGCTATGAGCTTGCCACCCAGTCTCAGGAAAAGCATGACGAGATGAACGACCTTGTCAACGAGACTCTGTCCGTATCCGGCTCGCTGCTCATAAAGCTCTTTACCCGTGAAAAGCATGAATACGCCCGCTTTGAAAAGGTAAACGGCGAGGTATCCAAGCTTTCCCTCAAGGAGCAGCGCAGCGGCAAGTGGTTCCGTGTGGTGATGGGCATGTTTACCCAGATAGGCCCCCTGCTCATATACTTCGCAGGCGGCTACCTCATCATCTCCAAGGGTGACACCGGCCTCACCGTAGGTACCATCACCGCCACCGTGGCCCTTATCAACAGGCTGTATCGCCCCGTTGAAAGCCTTCTGAACATCCAGGTGGACTTTACCCGTTCTCTGGCCCTGTTCTCCCGCATATTCGATTACCTTGACAAGGAGCGCGGCATCGCCAACTGCGAAAATCCCGTCCGTCCCTGGATGGCCTTCAAGGATATCACCTTTAAGGATGTGGATTTCTCCTACACCCTCGGCGTGCCCATTCTTTCAGACCTTTCCTTTACCGTGCCCGGCGGCAAGATGTACGCCATAGTTGGCCCCTCCGGCTCCGGCAAGTCCACCATAGTAAACCTTATCCCCCGCCTTTACGATGTAGACGATGGCAGCGTCAGCATAGGCGATACGGACGTGCGCAATATCGAGCTTTCCTTCCTCAGAAGCCAGATAGGCGTGGTAACCCAGGAAGCATATCTATTCAACGGCACTATTGCGGACAATCTCCGCTTTGCCAGAGATAAGGCCACCGAGCAGGAGATAATCAGCGCCTGCAAGATAGCCAACATACACGACGTGATAATGTCCTTCCCTGATGGCTACAATACCATGGTGGGCAACCGCGGCCTGAAGCTTTCGGGCGGCGAAAAGCAGCGCCTCAGCCTTGCAAGGGTGGTGCTGAAGAATCCCCGCATACTGATACTGGATGAAGCCACCAGCGCCCTGGACTCCATCAGCGAAAGCTCCATACAGTCCGCCATGGAGACCCTTATGAAGGGCCGCACCAGCCTAGTTATCGCCCACCGCCTCTCCACCATACTGAAGGCGGACGGCATACTGGTGGTGGATAAGGGCCGCATAGTTGAGCAGGGCACCCACCACGAGCTGTTGGAAAAGGGCGGCCTGTACAAGCAGCTTTACGAAACCCAGTTTCATATCGAAGACGGCGAATAAACCGAATAATAAGCAAAGAGGCATACCACAAAAGCATGCCTCTTTTTTCTTGCTCTGTTATTTTTGCTTTGGTATTTCCATGCCCGCCAGCTGCTGATAGGCTTCCAGTTCGTCATCATTTTCAGGCGGTGTCTGCATAAGGCCTGTGGTTTCTGTTGCGGCGGCGGTGGATGTAATGTCGGGATACTCCAGCTTTTTCTTATCCATATAAAACTCCTTTTCCATCAGTATGCAGCAAGCAAAGTTATTTTATTTATCCGAGTCCGCCCGGGTGGCGTTATTTCTGTTTTTGTGATATATTCAATGCTGCAAACCGTTCAGGATGGTACAAGTATGATACAGATATCCTACGCCGCCATGCTCCTCGCCATAAGCATAATATGGCTTGTCACAAGGGCATATATATGGACAAAGCATAAAAAACCCGGCTCAAAGCGGGAGCTTCAGCTGCTCCTTGTTTATATTTGCCTTATTGTGGTTGCCCGCTTCACCTTCTTCCCCTTTGAAAAGCTCAACGGCAAAATCCAGCCCCTTATTCTGGACACCGCAAACATTATCCCCTTCAGGATAAACCTTGCCCCCTTCGTGAACATTACGGATTATGAAAAACTGTTTGAAGTAAAGCTGAACATAATCGGCAACACCGCCATGTTCATCCCCATAGGTATTATATGGCCCTCGGTATACAAAGAGCTTAATACCCCCGCCAAGGCCATTGGTGCGGGCATGCTGCTTTCCCTGTGCATAGAGGTACTTCAGCTGCCCTTTTACGACAGGGTTACCGACATTGACGACCTTATACTCAACAGCTTGGGATTTATCATTGGCTACGGCATATACGCCATAGTAAAAGGCATAAAGAAACGCAAAACCGCCGCATAATGCGGCGGTTTTATTATACTGTTTTTTTATTATACGAAGGGATTGAAGAATCTGCCGCCGTTAAGGAAGGTGAGCCCCACCGACAACAGCACTACCAGTATGCTTCCCACCATTACAGCATAATCCGCCGGACGGAAGGGGCGCGCGGCGTACCATGTGCGCTTTTTCTCCTTGCCAAAGCTCCTCAGCTCCATGGCGTTGGATATTACCTCTATCTTTTGCATGCTGGTCATTATCAGCGGGAAGAGGATGGTAGTGACGTTCTTTATGCGCTTGAGCAGCTTTTCCTTGTCCGTCATCTCAACGCCGCGGGCCTGCAAGGATAATGAAATATCGTGGTATTCACGCTGAACGTCAGGTATGTAGCGCATGGCAAGGGCAACGGAAAAGGCTATCTTGTAGCTTACGCCGATGCGGTTCAGAGAGGCCGCAAACTCACTGGGGTTGGTGGTGGAAACAAACAGCAGCACCAGCGGTATCATTACCAAGTACTTCAGCACCACATTGAGCTGATAGAACAGCTGCTCCCAGGTGAAATAATACCTGCCGAAAAGATGGCAAATCTCTGTGCGGCTGCCGTATATAGCTACCCCCTCCTCGGGAGAGAATGCGTATATCAACAGATTATTCAGCACCATGAACACAAAGGTGAACCACAGCACAGGTGCCACTTCCTTAAGCTTTATCTTTGACACGCCGAACATTGCAAAAGCAAATATCACCATGCCGCCCAGCAGGCGGGTATCAAAGGAGGTCATGCTGGCAAAGGTCAAAAGCAGCAGCGCCGCAAGCTTTGTTGCGCCTGTGAGCCTGTGCACTATGCAGCTGCGGGGAATGTAATTGAACAGGTTTGTCATCTCTGCCGCACCTCCCTGTCATGGTCTATAAACCGCTGAACAAACTCCCGGGGCTCCCCTATGCCGCACATCACCGCAAGGGTAAAGAGTGAAGTCTCCTTAAGGCTTGCACGGCTGATTATATCTCCGTCCGTAAGCAGCCTCGCTGGGCTGTCGTCGGCGATTATCCTGCCGTCGGCGAATACTGCCGCACGGGAAGCGTATTCCAGCATAAGATGCATATCGTGGGTTATCATTACGATGGTGACGCCCTGACGATTCAGCTCCAGCAGAAACTCCATTATCTCGGTATAGTGGCGGAAATCCTGCCCGGCGGTAGGCTCGTCCAGTATGATTATCTCAGGCCCCATGGCCAGTATTGACGCCACGGTGACCCGCTTTTTCTGGCCGAAGCTGAGGGCGGATACCGGCCAATTGCGGAAGGGATACAGGCCGCACACCTTAAGGGTTTCATGCACCCTCTGCTGTATGGCCTCTGGCTCCATGCCGTCAAGGGTGAGGGCAAGGCCCACCTCCTCCGCTATCATGTTTTTGCTTATCATCTGGTTGGGGTTCTGCATAACGTAGCCAATATGCTCTGCCCTCTCCTTTATGGTAAGGGGAGCGATATCCTGACCATTAAGGTACAGCACCCCATGCTGAGGCTTTTCAAAGCCGCATATCACCTTTGAGAAGGTGGATTTGCCCGCTCCGTTCTGCCCAACTATGCACATAAGTTCGCCGCGGCGCAGCTCAAAGTCTATGCCGCAAAGAGCCTCCTTGCCGTTTGGATAGGCAAAGCGTATACCCTCCGCCCTGAGCAATTTCTCTCCCTTTTCCCTTGGGGGTGCGGGCGGCGCAGCCCTGAACCAGCTTTGCACCTGTGAGCGCGCATCCTCCGAAAGCTGCATTTTTGCAAGGGACGCAGGATGCATATCAGGGGTAAGCTGCACTCCCGCATACTTGAGGGCGGTAATATACAGCGGCTCACGCAGGCCGTTATCCCCAAGCAGGCCGGAACACAGCAGCTCATCAGGGCTCGTATCCGCAACAATGCGGCCCTCGTTTACCAGTATTATACGGTCCACATCCCGATGCAGCACGTCCTCTATGCGGTGCTCGATTATTACTATGGTGGCTCCCGTGCGCTTGTGTATATCGTCTATAAGCTCTATGGCAGCCTTGCCCGTGGCGGGGTCAAGGTTTGCAAGGGGCTCGTCAAAGAGCAGCACCGATACGTCATCCACCAGCACTCCCGCAAGGGACACCCTCTGCTTCTGCCCGCCGGAAAGCTCGTGAGGGGCGTGGGCAAGCACATCCAGCACATTAACTTCCTTTGCGGCCTGCTGCACCCGCTGCAGCATTGCCTCGTGGGGTGTGCAGTCGTTTTCCATGGCAAAGGCTATGTCCTCCGCCACCGTAAGCCCCACAAACTGGGCATCCGAATCCTGCAGTACGGTACCGACGGTTTTGGATATTTCAAACAGAGACATATCCTTTGTCTCTTTGCCGTTTATCTTAAGGCTGCCGGTTATCTCGCCGATGTAGGAAAAGGGAATTAGTCCGTTTATGCAGTGGGCAAGGGTGGATTTGCCGGAGCCGGAGGGCCCGGCTATCAGCACCTTTTCCCCTTTGTATATAGTCAAATCAACGCCGTGGAGCGTGGGCTCCGCCTGGGCGTTGTATTGATAGCCGAAGTTATTGAATTCTATTACGGGTGTTTTCGTCATATTTTTCTCCCGTTATATTTTTAGGGGACGGACTTTTGATCCGTCCCCCTGTAGGTGATGCGTTGTTATTGGTTTATTAGTTTTCCTTCTTGAGGCTGCCCTTGTCGGGAACTGCCTTTGCCCATGCGAAGCAGAGCAAAGTGCCAACGATGGCGGTGGTGATGATGTTGGACAGTGCGGATACGCCGCCCTGAATGAATACCTTATTGGCGGGCTCCTGATAGATGAGGATGTCCAGGATGGGAGCGATCACGATCCATGCGCCGGCGTGGGCGATAGCCTGAGCCAGGTTGAAGTTGATGGCGCCCTTCTTGCCGAACTGACCAAAGGCCAGACGGGTACGGTTGCCCAGCAGACCTACTACGAAACCGAAGCAGGCGGAAGCGATTACCCAGCTCCACCATACGCCCCAGCCCCAGCTAAGGTCGATGAGGAAGTGGCCGATGAGGCCGATGAGGAAGCCGGCGATGGGTCCGAACAGGGCGGCCATGAATGCCAGCAGACCATACTGGATGCAGATGGTTACATTGGGCACAGGGCTGGGAATGGCCACAAAGCGGCCAAGCACAAAGAACAGCGCAGCGCCGATGCCTATGGCAACGATGGTCTTAACGTTGATTTTCCACATAACAGATTTCTCCTTTTTGTAATGTGTTTGATATTATAATTGCCGTGGGATATGCCCGGCATATCTCCCTAATAGGGTGAGGGGCCTATGGTAATGTGCCAGCTGTTGCCTGTGCCGATGTTGTATGCACGGGCAAAGGAGCCCTGATTTATGGCCACCGCCACGTAGTCCAGCGAATTGATATAGGCCAGAGGTTCGCCAACGAATACCTCCGCAAAGGAACGTGCAAATGTCATGGTATTGCGGTAGAGGTTTCGGGTATCGTTGCGGATGGTTATCTGCACCCTGTCGCCGTATTTTACGCCCATTTCCTTAAGCATGCTGTGGGGAATGTTGGTCCATATGCTGCCAAAGCGAACATCCAATACGTCTATGGTGCCGGTTATCTGCCCGTCCGTAAGCTCAGGGTCAACTATGGGCAGGCACACCAGAGAATCCACCGGCACCTCGGGGCCAATGCCCCCGAAGTCTATCTTGCCGGAGGCAAGGCGGGCGCCGGTGTAGGCGTATATATCCCTGCCGTGGAAGGTATAGGCTTCGCCGGTATGGGGCAGGCGGTTGACGGATTCGTCTATCTCCCGCACGCTCTCTATGCCCACAAGCCTCAGCGTATGGGTGAGGGTGCCGTTATCAGGGGTGATTATCACCTGACCCCCTTTAGTGAGGGCGGCAACGCTGCGGCGGGTGGAGCCCACGCCGGGATCCACCACCGACACGAATACCGTGCCTGCGGGCCAGTAGCTGATGGTCTGTATAAGGCGATAGCTGCCTTCCCAAATATTGTAGGGCTCTATATCGTGGGTAAGGTCAAACAGCCTGAGGGCAGGGTCAACGCTTTCGGCAACGCCGTACATGGCGCATACCGCGCCGTCGCCCAGGCCAAAATCGCTTTGAAATACAAGTGGCTGCATATTAGCACACCTCCATTACGGTTACAGTTTATTATGATGTAAGTTTTTTGTCAATGAATGGGTAAGTTTTTTCGCCTCAACATCCGTTGTATGCTATAATATATATGAATAAACCACACACACAAGGAGGATGACACAATGGGTTTCTTCAAAAAGCTTTTCGGCATAGGCGCAGTGGCAGGTACCACCATAGCCGCCATGAAGGTATCCGAAAAATATAAGGAAAACAACCCCGAAGGCGCAAAGGATGTAAACGGCGACGGCAAGGTGGACGCTGTGGATGTGCTCACCGAAGTAGCCAAGGCCGCCACGGAAGTCTATACTGAGGTCGCGGACTCCGTTAAGGAAAAGGCCCCCCAGGTGATCGATGCGGTAAAGCAGACCGCCGACGATATACTTTAATACCTTCGTATCAAAAAAGTCCTTTCGGGGACTTTTTTTGATGCATCAGGATTTGATGGGCTGGATGGTGAGGATATCGTAGGGGGTAGCCTGATATACGTAGTAATTCAGCCAGTTCTGATACAGCAGGCTTGCATGGCCACGCCACTTTACCAGAGGATCCTTGGTATCGTCATCATTTGGGAAGTAGTTTTCCGGCACCTTGGGGTTAAGGCCGGCGTTCTTGTCCCGGATGTACTCCTTCTTGAGGGTATCCCTGTCGTATTCGGAATGGCCGGTGATGAATATCTGGCGGCCGCCTTCGGTGGACAGGGCATACACGCCCGCCCTGGGTGAGGTGGACAGTATCTTAAGCTTTGGGCAGGCCTTTACGTCCTCAAGGCGCACGGTGGTATTGCGGGAATGGGGCACCCAGAAGGCCTCATCAAAACCGCGCAGCAGCATTGAGCTGCGACGGTCTATCTTGTGAAGATATACGCCGGACAGCTTTTCAGGCAACTCCACCTTGGGTATGCCGTAGTGGTAATACAGTGCCGCCTGCGCCGCCCAGCAGATGTGGAAGGTGCTGTGAACGTGGGTCTTACTCCACTCCATTATTTGGCACAGCTCATCCCAGTACTGGACATCCTCAAAGGCCATCTTTTCCACCGGCGCGCCGGTTATCACCATGCCGTCAAAGTAGCGGTCCTTTACCTTGTCAAAGGTGGTATAGAACTTTATCATGTGATCGGCAGAGGTATGCTGGGGGGCGTAGCTGCTGGTCTGCATCAGCTCCAGTTCCACCTGCAGAGGGGTGTTGCCCAGCAGACGGGCAAGCTGGGTCTCGGTCTCTATCTTGGTGGGCATAAGGTTCAGCACAAGTATCTGCAATGGGCGGATATCCTGTGTCATGGCCCTGGTCTCGGTCATTACGAAGATGTTTTCGTTGGTGAGCACCTGGGTGGCGGGAAGCTGATTGGGTATCTTGATAGGCACGGTTACGTCCTCCGTTAGTTAGTTTTAGATGATTACACTTTATCGAAAAAGTGTTTCTCGGGGATTATCAAGGGGCGCACCCCTTGATTTTCAATCCGGCTCTGACGACATGTGCGTCAGAACGGATGAAAACCGCAAGGTTTTCGCACTTTGCAGATTTTGCCGCCGGTCAACGCCTTGGCGTTTTAGGCAAAATCTGTTCTCTCGCAAAAGTCCCAACAGGACTTTTGCGACACTTTTAGTCGTTAAGGGCCTGCTCTATGTCGGCGATAAGGTCAGCCGCGTCTTCCAGGCCGCAGGAATAACGCACAAGGTCAGGGGAAACGCCGGCGGCTTTCAGCTCGGCGTCGGTCATCTGGCGGTGGGTGGAGCTGGCGGGATGCAGGCAGCAGGTACGGGCATCCGCAACGTGGGTCTCAATGGCGGCGATCTTCAGTCTGCCCATGAACCTTTCGGCAGCCTCGCGTCCGCCCTTTACGCCAAAGCTTACAACACCGCAGGAGCCGTTGGGCAGGTACTTTTTGCCCAGCTCATAATACTTGTCGCCCTCAAGGCCGCAGTACTGTACCCATTCCACCTTGGGGTTGCTCTTAAGGTACTCTGCTACCGCCTGGCCGTTTTCGCAGTGGCGCTTTACCCTTACGTGGAGGCTTTCAAGGCCAAGGTTGAGAATGAAGGCATTCTGGGGGGACTGGATGGAGCCAAAGTCCCTCATCAGCTGTGCGGTAGCCTTGGTGATGTATGCGCCCTCAAGGCCAAAGCGTTCTGTGTAGGTCACGCCGTGATAGCTGTCATCGGGAGTGCAGAGGCCGGGGAACTTTTCGGGATACTTTGTCCAGTCAAACTTGCCGGAATCCACTATGCATCCCCCTACTCCTGCGCCGTGGCCGTCCATGTACTTGGTGGTGGAGTGGGTGACTATGTCCGCGCCCCACTCAAAGGGACGGCAGTTGATGGGGGTGGCAAAGGTGTTGTCTATGATGAGGGGCACGCCGTGGGCGTGGGCGGCCTTTGCGAAGCGCTCGATATCCAGCACCGTAAGGGCGGGGTTTGCGATGGTCTCGCCGAAGACAGCCTTGGTGTTGGGGCGGAATGCTGCGTTGAGCTCCTCGTCGGTGCAGTCGGGGGAAACAAAGGTAAACTCAATGCCCATGCGCTTCATGGTTACGGAGAAAAGATTGAAGCTGCCGCCGTAAATGCTGGAGGAGCTTACAACGTGATCGCCGCAGGATGCGATATTGAACACGGCGTAGAAATTGGCCGCCTGGCCGGAGGAGGTGAGCATTGCGGCGGTGCCGCCCTCAAGGGCCGCTATCTTTGCGGCTACGGCGTCGTTGGTGGGGTTCTGCAGGCGGGTATAGAAATAGCCGCTGGCCTCAAGGTCAAAGAGCTTGCCCATTTCGGCGCTGCTCTGGTACTTAAAGGTGGTGCTCTGTATTATGGGTATCTGGCGGGGTTCGCCGTTGCCGGGGGTGTAGCCGCCCTGTACGCATTTGGTGCCGATGGTCTGTTCTGACATTGTGGTTTCCTCCTGTATGATGTAAATTGATTAATTTGCAATAAAAAAGCGGCTATTGGTGAAGCGCCAATAACCGCCTTGAATTACGCTCTTATTAAGGGTGTCAGACCCGACGAGCTTTATCAAAGGCGGTATTTCGCATCATCATAGCAAACATATTCATCATGTGAAGCTGTACCTCCTTTGAAAATTGCCGTATCAAACGACCCATTGCAATGAATAATAACAGCAAAGTTTTGCTTTGTCAATACATTGTTGTTTTTTAACGCTCCCTTGATATGGCATTGTACAGGCCGCAGGGATTTGATATAATATATTAAATCGTTTTTTAAGGTGATGCACTGATGAAAATATGCTGTATCCAGATGAATATGAAGCTGGGCTGTCCGGATGAAAACTTCGGCCATGCGGCTAAACTTATCCACCAGGCCGCGGCAAACTCTCCGGATGTTATACTGCTGCCGGAAACCTGGAACACAGGCTTTTACCCACAGCAAGGGCTTAAGGACATGGCACAGGGCGCGGCGGAACGGGTAAAGGCCGAAATAGGCAGCCTTGCAAAAAAGTACAGTATAAATATCATTGCCGGCAGCGTATCTGATATGCGGGACGGCAATGTTTACAACACATCCCTTGCGTTCGACCGTCAGGGCCAATGCATCGCCTCATACAGCAAAACCCATCTTTTCTCCCCCATGGGGGAAAATCGACACTATTCCCCGGGAAATTCACTTTGCACATTTGAGCTGGACGGGGTAAAGGCCGGGCTTATCATATGCTATGACATACGCTTCCCCGAGCTTGCCCGCTCCCTTGCGCTGAAAGGGATGGATATGCTGTTCTGCGTATCCCAGTGGCCGGATGTGCGCATACCACATCTGCATACTCTCGCCGCCGCAAGGGCAATAGAAAACCAAACCTTCGTGGCCTGCTGCAATTCCTGCGGCAAGGCAGGACAAACCCAGTACGGTGGACGCTCCATCATAATAAATCCCCTGGGCGAAACACTGGCCCTTGCAGGCACGGAGGAGCAGCTGCTTACAGCCCAAGCTGATATTTCCGCCCTGCCAAACATACGCTCCGCCATCCCCGTGTTCCACGACAGACGGCAGGATATGTACGATATCTGATTTTTTCAATATAAAAGTTTTTTAGGAGGGCTTTACCATGACAAACTACACCTTCCCCATCACCCGCACCACCACGCCCCGCCCCCGCCCCGAGGACCCGGCAAACCCCGGCTTCGCAAAGTACTTTACCGACCATATTTTCGTCATGGACTATGATGAGGGCCAGGGCTGGCACCATGGGCGCATAGTGCCCCATCAGCCCTTCCTTATTGAGCCTACTTCCAGCGTTCTGCATTACGCCCAGACCGCCTTTGAGGGCATGAAGGCATATGCCGCCCCCGATGGGTGCATACAGCTTTTCCGCCCGGATATGAACGCCGCCCGCATGGAGCGCACCTGTGAAAGGCTATGCATACCCTCCCTTCCCGAAGGGGCTTTTATTGCCGCCATAGAGCAGCTGATAAAGGTGGACGCGGACTGGATGCCCACAGGCGCAAACACTTCCCTGTACATACGCCCCTTTATCTTTGCCAATCAGAGCACCATATCCGTGGGCCCCGCCAATAAATACTGCTTTATGATATTCCTGACCCCCACAGGCTCATACTACGCGGAAAACAGCAACGGCCTCTCCACCGCTCCCATATTTGTTGAGGATGAATACATCCGCGCCGCCCCCGGCGGCACAGGCTACGCCAAGGTGGGCGGAAACTACGCAGGCGGCATGCGCGCCATAGTCACCGCCAAGGCCCACGGCTGCAACGACGTGCTGTGGCTGGACGCCATGGAGCACAAATACGTTGAGGAGATAGGCACATCCAACGCATTCTTCGTAATAGACGGCGAAGTGATAACCGCCCCCTTAACCTCCGGCACAATACTGCCCGGCATCACCCGGGATTCCGTAATAAAGCTGCTTACCCGCTGGGGATATAAGGTATCCGAGCGGAGGCTTGCAATAGAGGATGTGCTTGCCGCCGCCAAAAATGGAAGGCTCAGCGAGGTATTCGCCACAGGCACCGCCGCCGTTATCTCTCCCATAGGCCGCCTCACCTACAAGGATGAGGACTATCACATCTCCGAAGGCAAGGTGGGTCCCATCTCCCAGAAGGTATACGACGACCTGTACGGCATGCAGACAGGCGCTGTGGAGGACTATATGGGCTGGACGTATAAGGTGGAGCTGTAAAAGCAGGCATACCAAAAGGCTGTTCATATGAACAGCCTTTTTTATTTGTTATTGCCTTTATTCCGGATATACCTCCATGGCACACCTTACGCCTGCCATGGCATCCTTTGTGTAGTAATCAGCGCCTATCTGCTTTGCGTAGTCTGCCGTAAGCACCGCACCTCCGCACATCACTTTGCAGCCCGGCAGTTCTTTCTTCACTAGCTCAATGGTACGCTGCATGGAAGGTAATGTGGTGGTCATGAGAGCGGACAGGCCCACAAGCTTTGCATCCTGTTCCTTTGCGGCCTTCAGTATATCCTCGGGCGGTACATCCTTGCCCATGTCGATTACCTTGAAGCGATAATTTTCCAGCAGTGCCTTTACGATGTTCTTGCCTATATCGTGAACATCGCCCTGCACGGTGGCCAGTACAACCTTCCCGCGGCTCATGCCCTCTCCCTCTCCCATTCGGGAGCGGATAACCCCGAAGGCGCCCTTTGCGGCCTCCGCACACATGAGCAGCTGAGGCAGAAACAGCGTTCCCTTTTCAAATCTTTCCCCCGCGGTATTCAGGGCAGGCACCATGGCCTGATCTATCACCTCAAGGGGACTCTTATCCATGAGCTCTCGCTCCGCCGCCTGCAGGGCTGCGCCCTTAAGGCCCTTTAATACGCTGTCGTAAAGGGACATTCCACCATCCTGCTGAGGTGCGGGGGAAGGAGCAGTCTCTCCGCTGAATGCGGCAATATATTCGCCGCAGTTTTCATCCATACCAAGGAGGGCTCGGGCGGATTTATATGCTTCCATCATGCCGGGAGCATGGGGGTTCACTATGGCGGCGGACAGACCTGCGCCCATTGCAAGGGTAAGGAAGCCGCTGTTGAGCTGTCCTCTGTTGGGCAGGCCGAAGGATACGTTGGACACGCCAAGGGATGTGCATACCCCAAGCTCGTCATGCAGCCTGCGCACGCACTCAAGGGTCACTTTGCCGTTATCCCCCCCTGCGCTTACGGTAAGGGTAAGGGGGTCAAATATAAAGTCATGGGGAGCAAGGCCATAATCCTTTGCCCGCTCCAGTATCCTTCGGGCTATTGCCATGCGGCCTTCGGCATCCTCGGGGATACCGCTTTCATCCAATGTAAGGGCAACTATCACGCCGCCGTATTTCTTCGCAAGGGGGAACACAGCCTCCATGCTGCTTTGCTTTCCGTTTACGGAGTTTATTATGGCCTTGCCGTTGTATATCCTAAGAGCCCTTTCAAGGGCGGCAGGATCTGCGGAATCCAGCTGCAGGGGCAAATCCGTGACACCCTGAAGCTGCTTTGTAAGGCTGGTCAGCACCTCTGCCTCGTCTATGCCGGGAAGGCCTGCGTTTACATCCAAAGCATGTGCGCCCTGCTCCTGCTGAAGTATGCCTTCGCGGAGTATCAGGTCGTAATCCCCTTCCAGCAGCGCTTTTTTCTTTTGGTGCTTGCCGGTGGGGTTTATGCGCTCGCCGATAAGCTTTGTATCATTGCCAAAGTACAGCGCCGGTCCGTATGACGCGGCGACGGTAAGGGTCTTTTTCTGTACGGCTGGAGGAGTCATTTTGCCGCAGCGCTTTACCAGCGCCTCAATATGGGCAGGGGTAGTGCCGCAGCAGCCGCCCGCAAGCCACACGCCCTCGGCTATGCAGCTTTGCATAAGCTCTGCAAATTCCTCAGGGCCCACGTCAAATACGGTTTTGCCCTTTTCAGTGCGGGGAAGGCCCGCATTGGGCTGAAGCACCATGGGCACAGAGCATACCGCCTTAAGCCTTTTGAGGAAGGGCAGCATTTCCTTTGGCCCAAGGCCGCAGTTAAGGCCTATGGCGTCCACGCCAAGGCCCTCAAGGAGGGCGCATACGCTTTCCACATCGCCGCCGGTGAGGAGCTTGCCTTTGCTGTCCAGGGTAACGGTAGCCACTATGGGCAAGGTGGAGTTTTCCTTTGCCGCCAGCACCGCCGCCTTAAGCTCGTATGCGTCAGACATGGTTTCCACCAAAATAAGGTCGGCACCCTCTGATAGGCCGCCTCGAACCGTCTCCGCAAACAGCTCCACTGCATCCTCAAAGTCAAGGTCTCCAAGGGGCTTGAGCAGCTTGCCGCTGGGGCCTATATCCAGCGCAACGAATCTATCCTCAAGGCCTGCAATTGCCGCCCTTGCGTTGCGGACGGATGCGGCGGCTATTTCCCTTGCGGTATAGCCGGAGCCTGCAAGCTTCAGGTCGTTGCAGCCAAATGTATTGGTGATTATGATATTGCTGCCCGCCTCGGCGTATGCCCTATGGACAGCGATCACCTTATCGGCGTTGGTGATGTTCCATACGTCGGGTATCTCGCCGGGCTTAAGGCCCGCGCTTTGCAGCATGGTCCCCATGCCTCCGTCAAAGAACAGCAGGGATTTACCTAACATGTCTGTGAATTTCATTGTTTTGCTTCCTTTCTGTACAGGCAGTCCGTTTTATCGCAGGCTTCGCACTTGTTTTCTCTGCAAATGCCCTGCTGAACGGATATGCCCATCACCGCGGTGACGGATTTAAGGGGGGTCAGCATATGTGAGGATGTTTCGCTCATTCCTATCCTGCCCCCGTCCAGTATTCTCAGTATATCCCTCTGATGCTCAGTGGAAAAGCCGCCGTAGCCCGGAGAAAAGCGTGGCCTAAGATACAGCCCCTCCGCCTTCAGCTCCTCTGCAATATCAGCACAGATATCATCGCAGAAGCACTCCAGCACGCTTGCCGCTGCCGCCTGCAGGGCAAAGGCCTCCGCCACGTTTACAGCGCTGAGCTTAGTCATTTCCCTGTCCACCCCTGCGCCAAGGGTACCGGCCAGCAGATAGGCTTCATTGCAGCCCCTGAGGTTCAGCCCGAGGGATGGGGATGCCGCTTCAAAGTCCGCTATTTTCACACCCTCGCCCGAAACAGCCGCATCCACCCGCATCACCCTGTGACGGGGGTCAGCTATCCGCTGCAGCCTCTGCCAGGCGCCCTCTATGAGGGCTATGCTTTCCTCGCTTGCTTCTTTGGCCCCAAGATACCTCAGAGCTTCTTCCATGCGTATGCGCATTGTGCTACCTCATCAGCACGGAGGAAAGATTGTTCAGTATCTTGCCTGCTATTTCAGGCTTATTCATAGTGTATATATGTATTCCCCTTATGCCGTTTGCCACAAGGTCCGCTATTTGCTCGCATGCATAGGCGATGCCCGCCTGCTCCATGGCGGCGTCATTGCTGCCGTAGCAGTCCAGCATATTGCGGAACCTGGGGGGCATGAGAGCGCCGCTGAGGCCGGTTATGCGGGCCACCTGACGGCCGCTGGTAACGGGCATTATGCCGGCGATAACAGGCACATCCACTCCTGCCCTGTTCAGCTTATTGAGGAAGCGATACAACAGGTCGTTATCAAAGAACATCTGGGTGGTGAGGAAATCGCAGCCCGCGTCCACCTTGCGCTTAAGGTTGAGTATGTCCTCCGCCTGTGAGGCGCTTTCGGGATGGCACTCGGGATAGCATGCGCCGCCGATGGAAAATCCCCCGCTGCATTTGAGCAGCTCCACCAGCTCGTTTGCGTGCTGAAAGCATGCGTCCTCTGGCTTTTCCATGCCCTCTGGCAGGTCGCCGCGCAGGGCCAGTACGTTGGATATGCCCTGAGCCTTCATCTCAGCTATCCTTTCCCCTATACCCTCGCGGCTTGCGGATACACAGGTAAGATGGGCAAGGCCCACGCTGCCGCAGTCACCGGCATGCTTTGCCATACGAAGGACGTTCTGGGTATTTCCGCCGTTTGCTCCGCAGGTAACGCTGATAAAATCCGGCTTGAGGGCGGCGGTCTTTTCCACCACCAGGTCTGCCTTTTCAAGGTCTGTGCCCACCTTGGGCGGGAACAGCTCGCAGGAGAATGTTACAGGCTTTGCGCTGAGTATATCCTTTATAAGCATTTTGGTTATATCCTTTCATCAGGGCAATAATATAACCCCTGCTCTCACAGGGGGGCAAAAAAACACGCTAACAGCTAAATGCTACTTAATACATTTCCCATTGTCAAGGGCATCATGTCAAAAAAGCCGTATTTGTCAGCTTCTTTACGGCATTATCATGCATAAAAATACCCGGCAGAATGCTCTGCCGGGTGCAGTTATGCGGTTTATAGCTTACTCAGCCTTGGGGCCGGCGGGGATCAGGGCCTTGCCTGCTTCGTTGCCGGTGTACTTTATAAAGTTCTTGGCAAAGCGGGAAGCCAGATCCTTTGCCTTGGTCTCCCACTCGGTTACGTCTGCGTAGGTGTTGCGGGGATCCAGAATATTGGTGTCCACGCCGGGCAGAGAGGTGGGAACTTCAAGGTTGAAGTAGGGGATGGTCTTGGTCTCGGCGTTGTTGATATCGCCGTTGAGGATGGCGTCGATGATGCCGCGGGTATCCCTAATGGAGATACGCTTGCCGGTGCCGTTCCAGCCGGTGTTTACAAGGTATGCCTTGGCGCCGCTCTGCTCCATGCGCTTTACCAGCTCCTCGGCGTACTTGGTGGGATGCAGCTCCAGGAAGGCCTGGCCGAAGCATGCGGAGAAGGTAGGAGTGGGCTCAGTGATGCCGCGCTCGGTACCTGCAAGTTTTGCGGTGAAGCCGGAGAGGAAGTAGTACTGAGCCTGATCATCGGTCAGTACAGAAACGGGAGGCAGTACGCCAAAAGCGTCAGCGGACAGGAAGATAACGTTCTTTGCGGCGGGAGCTGCGGAAACGGGGCGTACTATCTTCTCGATATGGTCGATGGGATAGGATACGCGGGTGTTCTCGGTTACGCTCTTGTCGTTGAAGTCGATCTTGCCCTCTGCGTCCAATGTTACGTTCTCAAGGAGGGCATTGCGCTTAATGGCGTTGTAGATATCAGGCTCGGATTCCTTATCCAGGTTGATAACCTTTGCATAGCAGCCGCCCTCAAAGTTGAACACGCCGTTGTCATCCCAGCCGTGCTCGTCATCGCCGATGAGCAGACGCTTGGGGTCGGTGGAAAGGGTGGTCTTGCCGGTGCCGGAAAGGCCGAAGAACAGGGCGGTGTTTTCGCCGTTCATGTCGGTATTGGCGGAGCAGTGCATGGAAGCAATACCCTTGAGGGGCAGATAGTAGTTCATCATGGAGAACATGCCCTTCTTCATCTCGCCGCCGTACCAGGTGTTGATGATAACGGCTTCGCGGCTGGTGATGTTGAAGGCGACGGCGGTCTCGGAATTGAGGCCCAGCTCCTTATAGTTTTCAACCTTGGCCTTGGAGGCGTTGAAGATTACGAAATCGGGCTCGAAGTTCTCAAGCTCCTCAGCGGTGGGCATGATGAACATGTTCTCTACAAAGTGAGCCTGCCATGCTACCTCAACGATGAAGCGGATAGCCATGCGGGTGTCCTTGTTGGCGCCGCAGAATGCGTCCACAACGAACAGCCTCTTGGCGGTCAGCTCGTCGATAGCGATATCCTTAAGGGTGCTCCATACTTCCTGGGAAATGGGCTTGTTGTCGTTTTTGAATTCGTCGGAGGTCCACCAGATGGTATCTCTGGAATTGTCATCCATTACGATGTACTTATCTTTGGGGGAACGGCCGGTGTAGATGCCGGTCATTACGTTTACGGCGCCCAGCTCGCTTACCTGGCCCTTGTCAAAGCCTTCCAGCGCAGGGTTGGTTTCCTCGTTGAAAAGAACTTCGTAGGAAGGGTTATGGACGATCTCGGTGGTGCCGGTAATGCCGTACTTGCTCAGGTCGATTTTTGCCATTTTTGCTTTAACCTCTTTCTTTTTTATAATGATTGATTATGGTTGATGATAAATGCGCTGTGTGCACATTATTAATTAAAATAACTTCTGCCCCAATTATCACCTATGATACAACATAATCAAACTTTAATCAATACGGTACACTATTGGCAGATATAATATACAACCATCGGCTCATTAGTTTCGCTCATATCAGATGCAGGATGGACATGCTTAAATTTCATTTTTGGCCTTTTCCTTTCCTCTTGTGCTGCCTTTCCTTCTTCTTGATAGAAGGCCTGCCCGATGGTATACTTTACTTATCATATCCCGGCTGCATCGATATATCCGAGGAGGCGCAAATAATGATACAGTACGTTGTAGACGCTTTTACCGATAAGGTATTCGGCGGCAACCCTGCCGCGGTGTGCGTGATGGATCACTGGCCCGGTGAAGAGCTGATGATGAGCATCACCAGAGAAAACAACCTTTCAGAAACCGCCTTTACCGTAAAAGAGGGGGACGGCTATCGTTTGCGCTGGTTCACCCCCGGCGGGGAAATTGACCTGTGCGGCCATGCCACCCTTGGCACAGCCTTCGTCATAATGAACTACGTGGATACCGACGCAGGCAGCGTTACCTTTGATACCCTCAGCGGCAAGCTTACGGTAAAGCGCGTCGGCGACCTTTACGAGATGGACTTTCCCGCATACGATTTGCAGCCTGTAGAAGTTACCGCCGCCATGGCGGAAGCCGCCGGGGCAATGCCCAGCGCAGCCTATATGGGCCGTGATCTTCTTTGCGTATTTGAGGATGAAGCCTTCGTCAAGACCATGTCCCCAGATATGGAAAAGGTAAAGGAACTGGACGGCCTGCTGCTGCACGCAACCGCCAAGGGCAGCGAATACCACTGCGTTACCCGCAGCTTTGCCCCAAAGCTCAGCGTAAACGAAGACCCTGTATGCGGCTCCGGTCACTGCCACATTGCCCCCTACTGGTTCAACGAACTTGGCCTCGACAGCATAGTTGCCTATCAGGCCTCCCGCCGGGGCGGCGTGCTTTACTGCTCCATGGACAACGGCAGAATTCGCATGAGCGGCAAGGCGGCGCTTTATTCCAAGGCGGAGCTGTTCGTTTAATTACACTATTGGCACAGGAGCATATAAAATGATACGTCCCACCCAAGAGGAATTCGCCCAAAGGGCTAAGAGCTGCATAGATACCTATAACGGATTCTACGAAAAGTTCCCTGCCCACCAGTTTTGCTTTTATTCCTGTGATGCAGAGCGCAGACAGCTGGAGCTCACCCACACCATATGCCCCGACGAGCTGAACGTATACAACACACTTCACGGCGGCGCAATGGCGTGGATGGTGGATTCCTGCGCGGGGCTGCTGTGCAGGTCATACATGAACATCACCACCTGCGTTACCACCAACCTGAGCCTCAACTATATCAAGGCCATATCCCCCCATGACCCCATAGTCATACGGGCCGCCCTCTCCAACGAGGGCCGCAAGGTGCTGCACCTTACCATGGATATACACCACAGGGATACTGAGCAGCTGTACTGCACAGCCTCCTCCACCTTCTACGTGTGCGAGTAATCCCGTTGACATTATTCCATGCATAACATATAATATGCCCCAATAACATCTAAACCAAAGGCAGGATAACTCCCAAAATGGAAGACAGCGACAGCGACGCTAACCCTAAGCTGAGCTTACAAAAAAATACCTTTTGTAAAAGATAAGGCATGATCTGTATATCCGCTTGTGATATACCGGTTGTGCTTTGCGGTTTTTTCGGGGAAATTATCTTAGCGCATTTTTGAGAAAGAGGTCTTTTGACAATGGATGATTCCATAGGATTTTTGCTTCTGCTGCAGGTAATACTCATCGCCCTTAACGCTGTATTTGCCTGCGCGGAAATAGCGGTGCTTTCCATAAACGAAACCAAGCTTGAGCGCATGGCAGAGCAGGGCGACAAGCGGGCGAAAAGGCTTTTTCGCCTGACCAGCGAGCCCGCAAGGTTCCTTGCCACCATACAGGTAGCCATAACCCTTTCCGGTTTCCTTGGCAGCGCCTTTGCGGCGGATAATTTTTCCGAGCCGCTGGTGGACTGGATACTGAGCAAAGGGGTAAGCATCCCCTATGCCACCCTTGACACCATCGCCGTAATACTCATAACCCTCATACTGTCCTACTTTACGCTGGTATTCGGCGAGCTTGTGCCAAAGCGCATCGCCATGAAAAAGTCCGAGCAGCTTGCCCTTGGCATTTCCGGCCTTGTGGGCGGAATTTCTGTGGTCTTCAAACCCATAGTATGGTTCCTCTCCGCCTCCACCAACCTTGTGCTGCGCCTCTGCGGCATTGACCCCAATGAGGCGGACGATCAGGTGAGCGAGGAAGAGATACGCATGATGGTGGACGCCGGCAGCGAAAAGGGCACCATCGACCACGACGAAAAGGAATTCATACAGAACGTATTTGAATTCAACGACATAGACGTTGGGGACATCGCCACCCACAGAACCGACACCGCGTTGCTGTGGATGGAGGACAGCGACGAAGTATGGACGGAAACCATACACCAAAACCGCTATACCCGCTATCCCGTCTGCGACGGTTCTCCCAACAACATAATCGGCATACTCAACGCCAAGGATTACTTCCGCCTTGATAACAAGAGCCGAGAAAGCCTCCTTGCAAACGCCATGCAGCCCGCCTACTTTGTACTGGAGACGGTAAAGGCTGACGTGCTTTTCCGCAATATGCGAAAAGGCGGCAACTCCATGGCAATAGTCATGGACGAATACGGCGGCATGGTTGGCATAATCACATTGTACGACCTTATCGAGGAGCTGGTGGGCGAGCTTAACGACGAGCCGGAAAGCTGCGAAAATCCCGACCCCTACATACAGTAGCTAAACGAAACCACCTGGCAGCTGTTCGGCAACATTCCCCTTGAGGACATAGAAGAGGCCACAGGTCTGGAGCTTGAATCCGAGGACCACAACACCCTCACCGGTCTTGTCTTTGAGACCCTCGGCAGCATACCCGCCGACGGCGAGCAGGATATCCGCCTTGCCATAGAGGGCATGGACATACACGTTCAGCGCATAGAGGAGCATCAGATAGACCGAGCCACCATAACGGTGCTGCCCAAGGAACAAGAGGAAGAATAAGCATAATAAGCAATACGATAAAAGTCCTCCCAAACAGCAGTTTGGGAGGACTTTTTTATCTGTGGGCAACAAAAAACAGCACCCATCAGGATGCTGTTTTGTTTGGTAGCGGCGATCCGACAGCTCCGCGCCTGCACCGCTTCGCGGGGGCGCTCTGCATACCGGCTGCGGCCGGTATCTCACCTTGCCCGCTAAGGCGGGCAGTCCGAATCGTCAGGCCATCACGAATAAAAAAAGCAACACCCATAGGTGTTGCTTTTTTATTGGTAGCGGCGATCCGACTCGAACGGATGACACTCCGGGTATGAACCGAATGCTCTAGCCAACTGAGCTACGCCGCCATAAATGGTTGCGGGGGAGGGACTTGAACCCCCGACCTCCGGGTTATGAGCCCGACGAGCTACCGACTGCTCTACCCCGCGCCGTCAACGCAAGGCTTATGTTACCACACCACAAGCCCTGCGTCAAGTGTTATTTTGATTTTATTTTTATGCCCAGGCAAAATTCTCCTTGCCCGCACCCAGCTCAAAGTGCAGCTTTGCTATGCCAAGGTCTATATTGGCGCAGGGGCCTACCCCAGCCTTTGCAAGGACCGCTTTGGTGCCTATAAGCTCAAACTTGAAGGCCTGCTGATTTATGGCAGTGGGGGCAAGGAGGGCACATTCCACACCTGCTTTGAACCAATCCGGCATTTCCCCCTCTGCTTTGCATACAGCGTTAAAGGGCTTTGATTTGCTCTGCACGCCGCTGGTTTTGCCCTTGCCTATGGCTATCACGCAGACCAGCTTCTGCCCCTTTTCCACCACAGCTTTGCACTTGCGGCGGCTGTATGTGCCTGCCACCCAGCAGGTATTAAGGCCCAGGCTCTGGGCCAGCAGCACTATGCGCTCGCCATAGTAGCCGCAGAGTTCGTCAAGCTTTGGCCCCTTGGGGCCCACCAGCGCAATGTAGTTTTTTACTCCGCTGAGCATGCCGTAGTGGGCAAGGAAGCCCTTGAAGGCATCGGGCTGTTCTGTGATGAGCTGCATGGCAAGGCCGCTTATGGCGTTGCAGCGGGCGATCTCATCATTGAGAGCGGCAACGGACACCTCTGGTATAGGGTCGCTGAGGTAGCTGCGGACAGAGTGGCGGTCACGTATTGCCTGCATATAGTCAAAATTCATAGTGTCCTCCAATAACAGGGGCTGCGGAAATGCCTCCGCAGCCCGTTTGTCTTACTATATATTGCCCGCTGTTCCGTCGTCAATATTTATTCCTTAACGTACAGCTTTTCCCCGTCATAGTCCACGGTGAACACAGTATCCGGAGCGGGATCCTTCTCTATTATGCGGCGGGCAAGGAGGGTTTCCAGCTTGCTTGACAACAGCCTCTTGAGCGGCCTTGCGCCGTACTGGGGGTCATACCCTACCTCGGCGATGTAGGTCTTTGCGGCATCGGTGAGGGTCACGTCCAGCCTGCGTTCTGCAAGGCGCCTGCGGATATCCTCAAGAAGCAGCTCGGTGATGGAGAATATCTCCGCCTGAGTGAGTGGCTTATAGAATACGGTATCGTCTATGCGGTTGAGGAACTCGGGGCGGAAGCTCTGCTTCAGCAACTTTTCCACCTGTGCTCTGGCCTCTTCCGTAATACGGCCATCCTCAATGCCCTCCAGTATAAAGGCAGAGCCCAAGTTGCTGGTCATGACGATTACGGTATTCTTAAAGTCCACGGTGCGGCCCTGGGAATCCGTGATGCGGCCATCGTCCAGCACCTGCAGCAGCACGTTGAATACGTCCGGGTGCGCCTTTTCTATTTCGTCAAACAGCACAACGCAGTATGGCCTTCTGCGAACAGCCTCGGTAAGCTGGCCGCCCTCGTCATAGCCCACATAGCCCGGAGGTGCGCCGATAAGGCGGGATACGGAATGCTTCTCCATGTATTCGCTCATGTCGATGCGTACCATGTTGCCCTCGTCGTCAAAGAGAGCCTCCGCAAGTGCCTTTGCAAGCTCTGTCTTGCCCACGCCGGTGGGGCCAAGGAACAGGAAGGAGCCTATGGGCTTGTCGGGATCCTTAAGGCCCGCGCGGGTACGGAGAATCGCGTCGCACACGGTCTGCACAGCCTCGTCCTGGCCTATTACCCTGCGATGCAGTATGCTGTCAAGGTGCAATAGTTTTTCCCGCTCACCTTCCATCAGCTTGCTGACGGGTATACCGGTCCAGCGGCCCACTATGCGTGCTATCTCCTCCTCTGTTATGCGATCACGGAGCAGGCCGGAGGCCTTGCCCTTTTCCATGTCCGCCTCCGCCTGCTCAAGCTCCTCTTTGAGCTTTGGCAGGGAGCCGTACTTTATCTCGGCGGCTTTGTTCAGGTCGTAATTGCGCTCCGCCTGCTGCATATCGGCGTTGAGCTGCTCTATCTCTGTGCGGAGGGTCTGCACCTTCTTTATGGCGTCCTTTTCATTTTCCCACTTGGCCTTGAGCCCCGCAAACTCCTCCCTTTCTGAGGCAAGCTGACGGCGGATATCCTCAAGGTGCTGCACAGACAGCTTGTCGCTCTCCTTGGTGAGGGCGGCTTCCTCTATCTCCAGCTGCATTATGCGGCGGCGCTTTTCGTCAAGCTCGGTGGGCATGCTGTCCATCTCGGTACGCACCAGTGCGCAGGCTTCATCCACAAGGTCTATGGCCTTATCCGGCAGGAACCTGTCGCTGATATAGCGATGGGAAAGGGTTGCTGCGGCGATAAGTGCGTTGTCGTTTATCTTTACGCCGTGGAATACCTCATACCGCTCCTTGAGGCCGCGCAGTATGCTTATGGTATCCTCGACGGTAGGCTCATCCACCATTACGGGCTGGAATCGCCTGGAAAGGGCGGCGTCCTTTTCGATATACTTGCGGTATTCGTCAAGGGTGGTGGCGCCTATGCAATGGAGCTCACCCCTTGCAAGCATGGGCTTCAGCAGGTTGCCCGCATCCATGCTGCCCTCGGTACGGCCTGCTCCGACGATATTGTGCAGCTCGTCGATAAAGAGGATTATTCCGCCTTCGCTGCGCTTTACCTCGTTCAGCACCGCCTTGAGGCGCTCTTCAAACTCGCCCCTGAACTTTGCGCCGGCTATCAGCGCTCCCATGTCCAGGGAGAATATCCTGCGCTCCTTAAGGTTTGCGGGCACGTCTCCGCTGACTATGCGCTGGGCCAAGCCCTCCGCAATGGCAGTCTTGCCCACGCCCGGCTCGCCTATGAGCACAGGGTTGTTCTTGCTCTTGCGGGAGAGTATGCGGATCACGTTTCGTACTTCCTCGTCACGGCCTATTACGGGGTCCAGCTTCTGCTTTCTGGCAAGCTCCACCAGATCCTGGGCGTACTTGCCAAGGGCATCGTATGTGCCCTCCGGGCTGTCGGTGGTTACCCTTGCGCCGCCGCGAACCTCGTTAAGGGCCTTTAGGAACTCATCACGGGTTATGGCAAAGCTGCGGAAAAGCTCCTTCATGGCGGCATTGGGAGCCTCCAGCATGCCAAGGAAAAGATGCTCAACAGAGATATACTCATCCTTCATATGCTCCGCCTGCTGTTCGGCGGAGTTGAGGGCACGGTCCAGCTCAGAGGTGATGTATACCCTGTCCATCTCCCGGCCGCCGCTCATTCTGGGCAGGCGGTTTATCTCCTTTTCAAGGGCGGCGGAAAAGGCCTCCCTGTCCTTGCCCATGCGTGTGATAAGCTGGGAGATAAGCTCCTGCTCAAGCAGGGCAGACATAAGATGCTGCTGATCCACCTGAGAGCTGCCCTTCTTTATGGCAATGCTCTGGGCCTCCTGCACAGCGGTGACGGATTTCTGAGTAAGTTTGTTTATGTTCATTATGTCTTTTCCTCCTTCTTTGAGGTGATTGTCCACGGTTAGTATTGGCAGGACAGGACGATCTCATTTTTAATCTAATCCCGCCCACCATCCTTTTTATGTATCTTCGCCCTTAAGGGCGAAGATGGTGATGCCGCTGCTTATTCCTGCAATGCTTTCAATATGATTTTGGCGGCGCATCCGCACACTTGAGGCTTCCGATCCGCATTTGGCGGCGTGTACGGCAAATGCGGAACCATTCCGCAAGGAATGGCTTCTTTGCATGATATGCCGCCCGGTGGCGGCCGCAGTCGCCATAGGCAAATCATGTAAAATCCCCGAAGGGACTGTAATCGCGCATGTGCGGAGCACTTGCGCGTCCCTCGGCCAAATGCCAATAGCATTTGGCCAAAATGCGTTAGCACTCCCACCCTTCGAGTGCTAATTATAGATTATTACCGTGACACAAGCATAATAATATTTTGAAAGAATTGTGAAGAATAGCCCTTGGCCGCTGAAAAAACAATGCCATGGTAAAGAAGCCGCAAATAATGTATAATAATATCAAATGTATCAAAGGAGGCGCAGTATTATGAAGATCAAGGACATATCCGAGCCCACCCGCTTTTTTGAGGCGGTTAACAGCTGTGCGGGCCGGGTAGAGCTGCTCAGCTCCGAAGGAGACTGCCTGAACCTCAAATCCCGCCTGTGCCAGTATATCGCCCTGACTCAGGTATTTGAAGATCAGCGGATAGAAGGCATAGAGCTTGCAATAAGCGATCCCAACGACCTTCATCTGCTGCTGCCCTACATCGTCACCGAGTGACCCGCCATGGCTGACACCGCAAAAGCCTCGGAACCCCTCGAAATAGAGCGCAAGTTCCTTATACCCTATCCAAACATTGCAGAGCTTAAAGCCCTGCCTGGCTGCGCTGCGCTGGAAATAGTGCAGACATACCTTTGCGGCGGCGCCGCAAGGGTGCGCAAAAGCGCAAGCGAAAACGGCATTGTTTATACCCACACAGAAAAGCGCAAAATATCCGAGCTCACCCGCATAGAGATCGAGCGGGAGATATCTGAGGAAGAATACCTCGAGTACCTCAAGGCCGCCGACCCCGCTTTCCGCCCCATCGAAAAAACCCGGCTGCGAATCCCCTATGGGGACCATATCTTCGAGATAGATATATTCCCCTTCTGGCAGGATAAGGCCGTGGCAGAGGTGGAGCTTAAATCCGAAGATGAAGAAATCGCCGTTCCCCACTGGCTGAATATAATAGACGAGGTCACATTTGACCCCGCATATAAAAACGTATCCCTTGCAAGAATTAAATAACCCGATGAAACGCAAAGGAACGGGAAACTGATAATTCCCGCTCCTTTTTCATTGTATTGGGATAATCGGTTAGCATACGGTAACAATGTCACAGAAGCATTGCCGTCCCATGGGTATAATGCAATTACAGACAGCAAAAGGAGGGCTGTCATAAATAAAACCAAAGAAAGCGGCTATGCGCCGTATTCTTCCAGTCAATGATCCGGTGCCAATCCGACATAATATAAAGGAGGACACCTATGAAACATAAGAAACGCAGGACCGCAACACTTTGGCTCCCGGCCCTGCTGATTACAGTATTTGTATTAAGCGGGTGTTCCCATCCTGCACAGCAAAGGGGCTCCGCGGATAAATCCGCGGCAGCCGATGATCAAACCAACATTGAGGTGGAAATTATGGATTTTTCCAATGAAACCCAAAACGTAATATACCTTGCCGGCGGCTGTTTCTGGGGTCTGGAGCACCTGATGCAGTCCATCCCCGGCGTCATAGACGCACAAAGCGGCTATGCCAACGGCACAGGAGCGGAGGATGCCAACTATTCTGCCGTATGCTCCGGCAAAACCGGCTTTCGTGAAACCGTAAGGGTGGAATACGACCCTGAGCAGATAAGCCTTGACGCGCTGCTGCTTGCCTACTTTTACGTAATAGACCCCACGGTGGAGAACCGCCAGGGCTATGACGTAGGCACCCAGTATCAGACTGGGATATATTACACAAACGATACAGCCAAAGAAGCCGTGGAGCGCATAGTGGAAGTGGAAAAGGGCCGTTATGAAAAGTTTTTTGTGGAAACAGGGCCTCTGCTAAACTTTTACCCGGCAGAGGAATATCCCCAGAACTATCTTGAAAACAATCCGAAAGGATATTGCCATATCCCGGTATGGAAGATAAATATGTTTAAAGATATGCGCATAGACCCGGGCGACTATCAAAAGCCCTCCGATGAGCTTATACGTGAGAAGCTTACGGATGAGCAGTATCGGGTCACCCAGCAAAGCGACACTGAGTTCCCTTTTGAAAATGAGTACTGGGATACCTTTGAAAAGGGGATATATGTGGATATCGTAACGGGAGAACCCCTGTTCTCCTCCGCTGACAAATTTGAAAGCAGCTGCGGCTGGCCCGCATTCTCCAAGCCCATTGAAGAGCCTGCCATACTAAGGTTCAACGACAACAGCTACGGCCTGAAGCGGGTAGAAGTGCGCAGCAGGGCGGGAGACTCCCACCTTGGCCACGTATTCAACGGGGACCCGGACTCCCCCAACGGGGTGCGCTACTGCATCAACAGCGCTGCGTTGCGCTTCATCCCCTATGAGGACATGGAAGCTGAGGGCTACGGATACCTTAAGGAGGTGGTGGAATAAATATCGAACAATACAACTGAAAGCCGGATCATTGACACAAAAAAATTTATGATGATGTAAGATGTATGTAGAACAGCGGGCCGCCAACAGACGGCCCGCTGTGATTCTCCGGCTTTATTCTTCAGCAAACACCATATCTCCTTCGTGATATATCTCCACCATGCACTCGCAAAATTGCCGGTTCATGGTAAGATACCCGGTATACTTGGTGCAGTTATAGCCATAGGTTTCATCCATGATGCAGAATCCTAATATGGGATTTTTGTCTATAAAGTCCTTCAAAAACATCTTTTCGCCGGAAAATGATCCCACATTGCCGGTGAAATTCAGCAGATAGACATAGCTATAATCCCACCGCACGCCGTAAAACTCCACATGTCCGTCCGGCTGGCCCAGCGGCGGTATGGTTCTGCACATGCCGGACTGGGTACGCATTATTATTGTATCCCCCTCCACCTCAAAGGCAATGACATTCATATCGTGGAGGCTGTATGGGGCGCAGATGTTTTCCCTTACGGTTTTTATCATAGTTTTCTCCTTATGCGCAAAAGTGACCGATACGGTCACTTTTTTCTTTAATCCTAATTGCAGTACGCCACCCTTGGGCTGCCGTCATATACGTATATGATGCCGCAGCGGGTAAAGCCGTGCTTTTTGAGTATGTGATGCATGGGAGCATTGTCCGCATGGGTGTCTATGCGGACGGTCTTTATCATTCCCCTGCAAAAATCCAGACACAGCGGGAACAAGCCTTGTTTTCTTCCGTCGCTGCCTATGCGGTGTATTGTGCCGTAGGGCTCGGAGTTGGGCCATTCTCCGTCATCTATGCGGGCATAGGTGGGGTCATCCCCAAGAATAAAGGCAAAGACGCAGTAAAGCTCATCATCCTCGCAGCATACGTAGCTTACCCCCTGCTCTATGTCCTCACGGACAAGCTCCTCGGAGGAGTAGCCGTTTATCCATTGGTTCATGTTGCCGCTCCTTCGCATGGAAGCACGGGCAGCGTCGTATATGCGCATTATTTCGGGTATATCCCCCGGCTGTGCTTTTCTTATGTGCATAAGTGAGCTATGCCCTGTAATCCAGCACGATTATCCTGTCGTTGCCAAGGCTTTCGGGGCTGATGGAAGCCTCGCTCTGGCGCATACGGTGAATGGCGCAGCCGCTGGCATGGTCCAGCAGGGGAGTAACCTCCTCCAGCTCAAAATCCACCGCATCGGTTTTGTAATGCATGGGTATAAGGACCTTGATGCCAAGGGTATTGGCAAGCTCTCTGGCCCCGCGATGGTCAATGGTGTACACGCCGCCAACGGGAACGAGCAGCACATCCACATGGCAGATGGAATTTATGGTATCCGCATCGGGCAGCTGGCCCAGATCACCCGCGTGCAGCACACGAAGGCCGTCCATCTCGAACAAAAACATTATATTGCGGCCGCGCAAAGCGCCCTGGGCATCGTCATGCCAGGTGGGGTAGCCGGTGATCTTTACGCCGTTCACGGTGTATTCGCCGGGCTCGTTAATTATACGGGGATTTTCTCCCGCCGCGGCAAAGTAGTTATGATCGTGATGTCCATGGCTGGAAGTCATGGTATCGACCTCATGAACGCCTATATCATAGCCTGTGGCAGGATCGCAGGGATCAAGCAGCAAGCGTGTGCCCTCTGAATCCGTAAGCAGGAAACAGGAATGTCCAAGCCATTTTATAGTCATATTATATTTACCTCCTATAGGGGATTTATCGTCAATAATCTTGCGGCGCAGGCCCCGCAGGCTCCGCTCATCTCCCGCACAGCATCCCGTTCCGCGGCATTCAGCCCTTCCATTGCACCCAGCAGCGCCTCTGCCGCCCGCCGCCTTACAGCCTCGCGCTTTTTCCCTTGAAACCCCTCTATGCAAAGGCACAGCCACAGCCCCTTTTTAAAGGGAGCAGGGCAGCTGTCGCCGCCCTTGCGGCTCAGCATCAGCATACGAGCCAGCGCATAGCTTGAAATATCATCGGTAACATCCGGCATTTGGGGCTTGGGATAGTTTTTTATTATATGGGAAATTATCGCGGAATATGCCTCATCCGAAATATGAAAAAGCACGTGTCCATTGGCAGCAGATATGTGACAGAGCAGCCTTGCGCCGAATATCATTGGCGGCTCTTCCTCAGCCATGTGGCTGAGCTCCTCCTGCCACCATATATCGCAGGGCCCCGGCCTGAAGCCCAAGGGTGCAGATATCTCTGCTCCCGGACAATCCATATCAAAGACATCCGGCGTTATATCCGCCCATACCCTGGCCACCAATGAGCACAGCTCTTTGCGGATGATGGAATGGACGCTGTTCATTCGCCGCAGTCCTTTCTGTCCCATAATGGATATAATATATAAGAGTACGGCGTTTTCATTATATTGTCAAGTAATGGAGATAAACTTTGTGTGAAGTTTGACAATTGTATCCTTGCAAAAACCGCCCATATCAGGGCGGTTTTACTCCATATTTGACTGAACGTGCAGGATTATATCACCAGCTGGCCGTCCTCGCTGTCGATTATCTTGAATATCTGCTCCTCCTGTCCGTTTTTAGCGTTTAGATACAGTATGTATGAATCCTCGCCAAGAGTGCATTTAAACTCATGGCACAGCACCTCGGTCTCCGGGGTAACAGGAATAAGTGCCATGGCGTGGCTCTGCACCGTAAGGTTTGCAGAAAGCATACTCTGTGCCTCCTCACGAGATACGGCAGGCTGTGACAGCTCCCTTGGCCTGTGGCTGAAGAGGTAATTTCGGGCGTCTATTCCGCACACCCTATTATTTTCCCTGTCCACCCACACCTTCACAAGGTCGCTGTACAGTATCACCTCGTCCTGTGCGGCGGCGAAGTTTATTACGGCCACCCCGCCGTAATACTGGGCGTATGTGCTCTGCATATTCTCATAGCCCAGCTCATTAAGCTTTGCCTGCGCTGTATCCCTGTACTTTCTCCCCGTTTCCTCGTCCGGCTTTCCCTCTGCATTGCCTGAGGCGGCGGACATATAATACAGCAGCATGCCCCCCTGCTTTGTTATGGAGGCCTCCGCCCAGTTTCCGCTGTCATCCGAGAAGCTGAAGTCGTATGCGGGTATCTGCCCCTGATTTTCCCCGGCAAAGGTCATGTCAAGGCCGGTGATGCGCTCCGCCCTCTGCTCTGCCGTTCCCTGATCCACCTCCGCTCCGGATACCCCCATAGGCTGAAGCTTTTCGCTGCTCTCGGAGAAGGGGCCGTCATATATAAGGGTAGGGAATTGTGCTATGTCGTCGCTGTCCTTGTATTGGTTCTCCTCGGACTGAACAAAATACACATCCTCTCCCCCTGTGGGTATCTCCCCCGCGCTGAGCTTCTGCTCATGCTCTGCCGCAAGGGAGGCGCAGCTGTCCCTGAGCTTTGCGATGTTTGCGGAGTCCTCCTCCGTGATCATCCCGCCCCGCACAGCCTTCTTGGTAAGGGCATGGGCATAGTCGCCCAATCGTACGATAAACTGATTCAGCTCTGCCGTGTCCACATGGGACACAGGCATGTGGGACATATTGCTGACGGCGGAGCCGGACAGCCGCCACACCTCATCCAGCAGCAGCACGTACTGGGAGGGCGAGCTTACCGCCAGCAGCTTGGACAGTGTGTTTTCCAGCTCATACAGGTCATCCGTCAGCTCGCCGTATGCCTGTGCGTATACCGCCTCTACCGCGGTACGGTAGCTTTGGGCCTGGGCCCTCTGACGTACTGCCCACAGGCTCACCGCCACAAGGGCAATGGCAAGCAGAGTGGGAAGTATGTATTTTTCAACTATGCTTTTTGTTCTTTCGCTCATGGGGCATCTCCTTTAAAAGAAAGCGTGATCGCCTATTCTTACCTTTACCTTGTGGGACAGCATCCATTTGTTGGTGGTCTTTGAGGGAGCGTAATAATAAAGGCAGCCCCCTGTGGGGTCCCAGCCGTTCATGGCGTCTCTTGCGGCCTTGATGGACTGTTCATTTGGGGCGAGGTTTATCTGCCCGTCATCCACCACGGAAAAAGCGCCCCTTTGATATATAACGCCGGAAATGCTGTTTGGGAAGGAGGAGCTTTCCACCCTGTTCAGCACCACCGCCGCCACAGCTACCATCCCCTTATAGGGCTCTCCCCTTGCCTCGCCATGTACCAGCTGAGCCAGAAGATACAGGTTTTTATTTGACGAACTGCCGGATGACCCGCCGGAAGCGCCGGAGGAACCTGAAGATCCGCCAAGTGACATTCCCAGCGCCTTTGCTGTGGCAGAGCCCACCACGCCGTCCACAGTAAGGCCGTTTTTGCGCTGGAATTTCTCCACCGCCCGCCTTGTGCTGTTGCCGAATACGCCGTCTATGGGGCCGTCGTAATAGTCCCATTTTTTAAGCTTGCTCTGCAGTGTCTTTACCTTTTCGCCCGTTGACCCCTGCCCCAGCGCCGCCGCATCTGCCGTAACAGGTATCAGCAGCACCGCAAAGGCCATTATCATTATCAGGGCCACCGCCCTATGGCTGATCTTCACCGGATTTTACCTCCCTTATGAGCTTAAGTATAAGGCTGTCAAACTTAGCCTCCTTTTCAATTTCCCCATTCGGCTCCTCCAGTATGCACAGCGGAGGAAACATTACGCACCACCAGTTTTTTCCTGCGCCCTCCCCCAGTATCACCCTCAGGGCCTCATACTCGCCCGCGGGATACACCACGCCCCCATACTCCCTGTCCGGGAAGTCATAGCGGCCCAGGTGCAGCTCCGCTGTATAGTCCATGCCGTGTTCCGCAAGTGCTGTGTCTATGGCGTCGCAAAGGCCTTCTCCGTCCGCCATGAGACGTGCTTTGGTTTCCGCGGCGGAGGATACATCCCACATGTCCCGCTCAAAGCTGAGTATAGCGTCCCGCACGGCAAGCTTTGCGGCCTGATCCTCAGCGCTGTCGCTGTTGGCGATAACGTGGAGGCGGAATATGCCGGGGCTGGACGCCAGCATAATGGCAAAGCTCAGCGCGCATACAGTCGCCGTATAAATGAACTTTCTCATTTTGCTCTCCCTTCCATATGGAAATATGTAGACTTCAATGGTAAAATTATCCCCGCCATCAGGCCCGCATATACATTTTGCAAGGGGTTTGTTATAATGAACACATGGAAATAAAGGTATACGCAAAAATAAATCTCACACTGGACGTGCTAAGAAAGCGCCCCGACGGCTATCATGACCTTCGGGGAATTATGTGCGCAATATCGCCGCACGATAAGGTATATATTGAGTATGCGGATGAAATACGTTTTTCCTGTGATATCCCCCTGCCGGAAAACAACACAGCCGTAAAGGCCGCAAAGCTGTTCATGCAGGAGACCGGCAAGGGCGCAGACATACGCCTTGAAAAGCATATCCCCTCCGAGGCTGGCCTTGGGGGCGCAAGCGCAGACGCGGCAGCAGTGCTGAGAGGCATGAACGAACTGTACGGCAATCCCATAGCGGAAAAGCGGCTGTATGAGCTGGGCCTTATGGTGGGGGCAGATGTGCCCTTCTGCCTTATGGGTGGCTGTGCCTTGGCGGAAGGGGTTGGCGAAATACTCACCCCACTGCCCCTTCCCCATCTTGACCTTGTGATAATCAAGGGCAGCGGTGGGGTCAGTACAGGGGCGCTGTTCAAGTCCCTTCGCCTGCCCGTGGAGCACCCGGACACCGACGGTGCCATAGCCGCAATACAAAATGGGGATATCCTTTCTCTTGCTCCCCTCTGCGAAAACGCCCTTGAGCCCCCCGCCACAGCCATTTTGCCTGAGATAGGGTCGCATAAGGGACTGCTTATGCAAAACGGCGCCCTTTCCTCCTTTATGACGGGCAGCGGCGCGGCAGTGGTGGGAATATTTCCAAATGAAAGTGCGGCTCAGCAGGCCGCACAGGCCCTTTCCCATCTGCCTTTTGTTTGTGTTTGCCATAGTTTGTGATATAATGAGGTGCGCGGCAGATACCGCGGCTATGATATGGAGGAAAATATGACCCACATTGACGGACATAAAAAAATACACCTTATCGGCATAGGCGGCTGCTCCATGAACGGCCTCGCCCAGATACTCCGCGCCCGCGGCTACGAGGTAAAGGGCAGCGACAGCGCAGTATCCCCCTTTACAGAGCGCCTTAAAGAGCTGGGCATACCCGTAACCATCGGCCAGAAGGCCGAAAACGTAGGGGATGCGGACCTTGTGGTATACTCCGCCGCCATTAAGCCGGAAAACCCCGAGCGTGCCGAAGCCGCCCGCCTTGGCATACCCGAGCTTGAGCGCAGCGTTGTGCTGGGCCAGCTTACTGAAGGATACGGGGATGTTGTGGGTATAGCGGGCTGCCACGGCAAAACCACCATCACCTCTATGCTGGCGCTGATCTCCCACATGGGAGGCATGGACGCCACCGTACACATCGGCGGCTTTGTGGAGTTCCTTCAGGGCGGCACCCGTATAGGCTCCCATGACCTGTTTATCACAGAGGCCTGCGAATATGTGGAGAGCTTCCTTACCCTCCGCCCCACCGTGGCCCTCATCAACAACATCGACAACGACCACCTTGACTACTATAAGACCATCGATAACATCGTAAAGGCCTTTGAAAAGTTTATCGGCCTTCTGCCCGAGGATGGCTGCTTTATCGCCTGCACCGACGACTTTAGGGTAAAGAAGCTTTTCGACAATTTCCCCGGAAATAAGCTTTCCTACGGCATGGCAGACGCGGACTACACCCCCGCAAACCTCACCTACGACAACGAGGGCTGTCCCTCATTTGACCTGTGCTATAAGGGTGAACCCATGGGCAATATCAAGCTGCACGTGCCCGGCAGCCACGGCGTGATTGACGCAATGGCGGCAGCGGCGGTGGCGCTGCATCTGGGCGGAGAATTTAAAGTGATCTCCGAGGCCCTTTCCGCCTTCCGCAACACCCGCAGACGCTTTGAATTCTATGGGGAGCGGGACGGCATCCGGGTATACCACGACTATGCCCATCATCCCTCTGAAAGCCGCGCCGCGCTGGACGCCGCAAGCCGCGTACAGCACAACAGGCTCTGGTGCGTTTTCCAGTGCAACAGCTATACCCGCGCAAAGACACTCTTTACAGGTGTGGTGGACTGCTTCAATCAGGCGGATGCGGTGCTTGTGCCGGACATATTCCCCGGCAGAGAAAAGGACGATGGCTCGGTTCACGCCCGTGACATGGTGGCCGGCATAAACGCAGGCGGCGGCAACGGCATTTATCTGCCCACCTTTGAAGAGATCCGGGCATGGCTGGATGAAAACTCCGCCCCCGGCGACATCGTCATCACCCTGGGCTCCGGCGACGTTTACATTCAGACCAAGAAGCTGTTGTAGGATTATGATATGTTCTTTTTTCTAAGAAAAAAGAACCAAAAAAGTCGCACTTTCTTTAAAAGAAAGTGCCAAAGAATAACGTAAAAAAAATTATTAAACATACATATACGTGCTATCCAAATTCGGCCTCGATGGGAGGCCGAATTTGTGTTTTGGGGGATGATAACAAACTCCTACACAAAAAGCCGCTCCCATTGAGCGGCTTTTTGGACAGCACATCCAAATATGCTTATACGTAATTCTGTTTTACTTTATCTTTTCTTTTTCTTTTGCTTCTTTTCTTATTTCTTTTCGATACGAAAAGAAAAAGAAAAGAAGATAATCTTTACCCTTCCGTATGCTCCATGTCAATAGCAAACAACCCGCCTGCGCCGCCGCTGTGGAGGAAGAGAATGTTTTCCCTGCCCTCAAAGTAGCCCTGCTCCGCAAGCTGAAGGAGGCCGGCAAAGGTCTTGCCGGTGTATACGGGGTCCAGTATTATGCCCTCCTGCCTTGCCATCAGCTCCACCGCCGCAACGCCCGCCGCGGAGGGTATGGCATAGCCCGCGCCAAAGCACTTGTGTATGTTTATATCATCGGCAGTTACTTTTACATCGGATTCAAGCAGCTCTGATGCGCCGTTCACAAGGTCCGCCACGATGGGCTCAAACTGGGTATCGCTTACGGCGATGCCGGTAACCCGGGTGGAGGGAGAGTATATCCTTGCGCCAAGATCCATGCCAGCATGGGTGCCGCCGCTGCCTGTGCAGCATACGATATCGTCAAACACAACGCCCATATCCTTTGCCTGCTCAATGGCTTCCCTTGCGGCGTTTACATAGCCAAGGGAGCCCCGGGGCACAGAGCCGCCCATGGGCACGAGACAAGGCTTATGACCCTTTGCGCGGAGATCATCGCATATGCGTTCCATCTCCCCATAAACCTCGTCAAAATCGTCGGTATCCACAAAGCGAACGTCCACGCCCAGCAGGCTGTTGATTATCTGATTGCCCAGCTTCTGCCACACGCCCCGCTTCTGCAGCACCAGTATGCAGCCAAGGCCCAGCCTGCTGCAGCAGGCGGCGGTCAGCATAGCGTGGTTGCTCTGGGCGCCGCCGGTGGTAAGCATATAGTCGCAGCCCTGCTCCATTGCGTCGGCAATGAGGAACTCCAGCTTGCGGACCTTGTTGCCGCCAAGGGCAACGCCTGTCATGTCGTCGCGCTTTACGTAAACATTTTTGCCCAGCATGCTGCTGATATTTGGCAGCCTGTACATGGGGGTGGGCAGCAGCCCAAGGGATACACGGGGAAAATCAGAAAATTGCTTCATGGCTGTGTGCTCCTTATTAGTTTTGCGCGGTCCGCTATATAGTATGTCCGGTACCGTCTGTCCTAATCTTGCCCTCTCTGTATGCAGCAAGCAGCTCCCTAAGGTCGGATATTCTCTGGGCCAGTTCTTCGCCCAGGTCGGTATCCGCTATGAGCAGGCGGCGGGGAAGGTTTTCCACTATGAAGGAATGGGAGGTTATATCCTTTTTGGAATAAATTGCGTCATTGCGGGTGGTAAAGGGCTCGTGGGAGGCTATGCGCATACCGTGGGAGCTGAAGAACATGGTATATCCCGCTATGCCGGTCTGCTTCTGATATGCCTTGCAGAAGCCGCCGTCTATAACCACCAGCCGTCCGCCCGCCTTGCGGGGATCTTCTCCCTCTTTTACCTTTACGGGTATGTGGCCGTTTATAATGCGGCTCCAGGGCTTGTTCAGGCCAAAGTCATCCAGTATCCTGCGGCAGAAAGCCTCATCGCCGTAATACTGATAGTAAGGATTTTTGGGCTCGGGCCATGCGTTCTTATCCTCTATAAGGGTGCGCTCAAAGGTGGCAATATGCTTGCGGCCGAATATGGGGGAATTGCGCCCGCACCACAGGAACCAGAGGAAGTCTCTGCCCCTCTCACGCTCCATGCTGCCCTCAGCGGCAAAGTATCCCTGACGGGCCAGCATATCTGCCCAGTCCAGATACTCCTTGCCCTTGAGGGGCTTATCGGAATAGAGTGTAAACTCCTGAAATTCTCCGTCTTCCGTGCAGGGTATGCAGCCATGATACAGCAGATTGCCGTTATGGGCGCGGTATATGGCGCCTACGGAATAGAGGAAGCGGGCATGGGCCTGCAGCTTTTCGCTGCGCTGGAAGCTGGATACCAGCTGATGGATAACGTCCTGCTCTTCCTTTGTGAGCCTGGTGGGATCCTTGGGGTCCACAGTGGGGAAGTGACTGTCTCTGAGGGGATATTCCACGCCGTCTATCTCTATGCTGCCCTTTTCATAATCCACACGGGACAGCATATCACGGTCATCCATATTGTATTCCGGCCTGCGCTTTATCAGCTGGCCTTCCAGCTTAAACTGTATCACGCACATGGCCTTATGCATGCGGGAGAACAGCACCTCATCCTGAGGCAGGCGATGACCAGCGGGCATATTGCGGGGATGGAACACCTCGGCGTCACCGTATACCCTGTCGCTGAATATCGCAAGGTGAAGCAGATTTATACCGTAGGCGTTTTCCAGCATGTCAAGGTTATCGTAATGGAGGCAGTTCTTTACCGCCACAGCAACGCATGCGGCGCTGCCTGCCGCGGCGCCCATCCACAGCACGTCATGATTGCCCCACTGGATATCTACGCTGTGATGCTCCATAAGGTGGTCCAGTATAACGTCAGCATGGGGGCCTCTGTCGAATATATCTCCGACGATATGCAGGGTATCCACCGCCATGCGCTTTATAAAGGTGCAGAATGCTATGATAAAGGTATCCGCAACGTCTGTATCGATGATGGAACGGATAATATTGTCGTGGTAATGCTGACGGTTTCGCTGATCCTGAGACTTGAGCAGCTCTTCCATTATGTAGGCGTACTCTTCAGGCATGGCAGAGCGTACCTTTGAGCGGGAATACTTGGAGGCGGTATAGCGGGCCATCTCAATGAGCCTGTGTATGGTTATCCTGTACCAATCAGAAAGGCCTGCCGACATGCCATTTTTTATCTCGTGAAGGGTCTCTGCGGGATAGTAGATCAGCACCGCAAGGCTGCGCCGTTCCTCGGGAGTCAGAGCATGTTCAAACAGTTCATCTATCTTTTCATAAATTGCGCCTGACGCATTGCCGAGAATGTGCAAAAAAGCCTCATGCTCGCCATGGATATCGCTCATGAAGTGCTCGGTGCCCTTGGGAAGGCTGCGAATGGCCTGCAGCTTGATTATCTCGGCGCTTGCGGAATCAACAGAGGGAAATTCCCTTGAAAGCAAATTAAGATAGCGTATGTCGGTTGCCATAAACTCCTCCGTGAAATGAATTATTGATATTTGACATGTGTATCAAAGTAATATGTGCAGATATAGTATAACATACTTATGAAGCGGATGCACCGCAAAGCAGGGACGAATAGCGTATATTTTTACAATATATTGTAAAAGGGACGGCAATGCGGAGCCGTCCCTTATCGCTATATTTTTTTCTTCAATGCGCCCATGCCCATTCCTATGCAGGACGCTGTCAGATACCACAGGGAATGTATCAGGGCAGAGGAATTGTAATACACCGGCACAGTAGGAAAAAACATTGCCGCCGCAAATACCGGGAAAAAGTATTTTACCCTTCTTTCAGACCCGGCGCAAAGGAAGGCTGACAGTGCGATGGTACATATCAGCATTACCTGCACCATGAATATGGCCCCGCCCTTTCCCCCGGAAAGGGTAAAGAAAAGCGGAACAAGCCAGAATATGGCAAGCTGTATCACAGCGAATATTATTTCCTTCTTGTATTTGCCCATTCTTTCTTCATTATGGCCTGTATGCTATCTCTTTATAAGCAGGCAGCACACGTCGTTTACATTGGTGCCGGTGGGGCCGGTAACCACAAGGCCATCCACATTCCTGAGGGCATAGTAGGAATCGTTTGCCTTAAGCACGGCAGGTATAGATACGCCCAGTTTTTCAAGGGCAGCGGCAGTATCTCCGTCCGCATAGCCGCCTGCTGCGTCGGTGGGGCCGTCGGTACCGTCGGAGCCCACGGAGAACACGGCGGTGTTTTCCATGCCCGCGATGCCCTGAGCCGCAGAGAGGGCAAGCTCCTGATTGCGGCCGCCAAGGCCTTCGCCTGTGATGCGAACAACGGTCTCGCCCCCCGCTATGAATGCAAGGGATTCCTTTGTATCCTTATGATACTGGGCAATGGAGGCAAGGAAGCCGCCCGCATCCTTTGCCTCGCAGCAAAGGC
>X73_One_humped_Camel__coassemble_228_pt1 | contig 28794 bp, 32 predicted proteins | sample X73_One_humped_Camel__metabat2_high_PE_013 | metagenome-assembled genome bin X73_One_humped_Camel
GCGCCTACTACAATACCGAAGTTAAGTCCCAGACCGGCAATTACCGGGATGATATGGGACAGTACCAGGAAGGCATTGCGATAGATACGGTTGCTAAGCTCGGTAAGGAACCAGTTGAAGGTAACGCCTTCTGCAAGGGCAAAGCCCACCAGAATGAATACCCAGAAGATAATGGTTACGATATTATCCAGAACAAATTCCTTAAGGTCGAACTTGCCTTTATTATTCTTCTTTACCAGATCAGACATTAGCGGTCTCCTTTCTTAACCTTGGTGAGGGCGTAGAGGATAACGCCGTTCTGTATAGCCTGACGCATGATATCCGAAAGGTCAGTGCCGGTGAAGATAGCATTTGCAACGGGAACTGCTGCGGTCATCAGGCCCTGGAAGATGCAGGTACCTATGAGAACATGCACACAGTTTGCCGTGGAAGCGGTTGCGCCGCCGATAAGAACTGCAGCAACAGCGGGGAATGCCATCATCAGAGGGCCATTGTAAAGCTGTACGTAACCATAGCCCTGAGCGTAAATGATGATGCCCAGACCGGCAATAATAGTGGATACTACGTTTGCCAGAATGCGGTTTTTGTTGATATTAAGGCCGGCAGCATCTGCAAAGCGGGGATTTACACCGCCCGCATATATTGCAAGGCCGGGCTTGGTCTTAAAGAAGAAGCTTACGATCAGGCAGCAAATAACCAGCAGGAGCAGCATACCGGTGGGTACGCTTACCTTGCCGATGTTGAATGCGCCAAGCTCGGAAACGATCTGAGCCGCCTCAAAGCCATCCAGCTGAATGGTCTCACGAAGACCGCTGCCCAGCATCCATCCCATCTTACGATTGGAGAAGGGCAGAATCAGCCAGAAGATATTAAACAGCGCAACTATGGAGAAGCCTGCATAGGTGGCAATGGTCATCTCGTCACCCTTAACGGCGTTGAGCAGCTTGCCGTATGCAAGACCCAGCAGGGTGCACAGCACGATTGCCAGCAGCATAGAGCAGATAATAAGCTTCCAGCCGGAGAAATCCAGCTGCATGCAGCATACCATCGCAAAAAGACCGCCTTCGATGCCGATGGGCAGTGCGAAGTTAGGACCGGTACCGGACTTGATGGAGGGCACCATTGCAAGAACCAGCAGACCATTCATACCTACGCGGCGGAGAATATCCGAAAACAGAATGGACATGGACTGACCCATAGCTGCTGCAGTAATCAGTACCACAACCAGCAGGGAGCCTACCGCAAAGGTGGGAATGCCGATTTTGTTTATAAACTTACCTATCTTAGCCATTAGTTCTCCCCTCCTTTACCGGATTCGCTCAGCTTGGAGCCGGACATCATGAGGCCGTATTCCTCATCGGTGGCATCGGGCAGCAGCTCGCCGGCAACCTTGCCTTCGCAGATGATGAGCACCCTGTCGCAGATGCTGCGAAGCTCGGCAAGCTCAGAGCTGGTCATGACGATAGTCATGCCCTTTTCCTCTGCCAGATGCTTCAGCAGGTCAAGGATAAGCTTCTTGGCGCCGATGTCGATGCCGCGGGTAGGCTCGGAAACCAGAAGCAGCTCAGGGCTCTGGGTAAGGGCACGGGCAACGCAAACCTTCTGCTGGTTGCCGCCGGAAAGGCTGCCGGTATTCTGTGCGGCAGATGTGCAGCGGATATCCAGTTCCTTTATCATCTTGTCCGCATGCTCCCGGATGGCCTTCTTATCGGTTACCTTGAAGGGGCCAACCTTTTTGATGAAGGCGTCTTCGATCTGCTGTGCGGTAAAGGCTATGTTCATATCGATGGGGCTGTTGAGCAGCAGGCCAACGCCCTTGCGGTCTTCGGATACGAAAGCCAAATCTGCCTTGAGGGCAGCCTTGGTGTCGTTGAGCCTAAGCTCCTGACCCTTGAACTTTACCTGACCGTCTGCGGGATACAGGCCCATTATGCCGTTGGCGATGCCCAGCTTGCCCTGGCCTGCAAGGCCGCCGATGCCAACAACTTCGCCCTTGCGAACGGTGAAATCAACACCCTTTACAACTTCGCCGGGCATATTAACGCGAAGGTTCTTAACCTCCAGCATGGGCTCATCGCTGATAACCCGCTTGGATTCGTTGCGCTCCAGAGTAAGGGCACGTCCAACCATAAGGCGGGCGATCTCAGCGGCGGTAAGGTCCTTGGTGTCCTTGGTGGCTACCCATTCGCCGTCACGAAGAACGGTAACGCGGTCAGATACGTTGATGATCTCATCCAGACGATGGCTGATGAACACGATACCGATGCCCTGTGCTGCAAGACGCCTAATGGCCGCCAGCAGGTTTTCGGTTTCGCTCTCGGTAAGTACGGCGGTGGGCTCGTCAAATACCAGGAAACGGATGCCGGTCTTGTCTATTTCGCGAGCGATCTCAACGAACTGCATGTGGCCTACAGGCAGGCCATGGACCATGGTGTATTCTTCGATATCCATGCCCATGGTATCCAGCGCCTTGCGGGCATCCGCATGCATGGCATCCATGTCCATGGTTTCCAGACGCTTGCCGAAAAGCTTGGAGGCAGCGCTGGGCCTGGTGATCTCACGATTGAGCTTGATGTTTTCGGTGATGGTAAAACCGGGAATAAGCATGAATTCCTGATGTACCATGCCGATGCCCTTCATCATAGCATCGTGAGGAGTCATAATGTGAGCATCCTCGCCGTCTATTTCAACGGTGCCTTCAAAGCCGCCGGTTTCATGTATAACAGGCATGCCGAAGAGGATGTTCATAAGAGTGGACTTGCCGGCGCCGTTTTCGCCTATGAGGGCATGGATCTCGCCGGGGCGAACATCCATATTGATGCCCTTAAGGACCTGATTGTCACCGTAGAACTTGCCCACGTTTACAAAACGCAAAATTGATTCTGCCAAAGCTTGAAAACCCCTTTCTTACTCGGGTATTACACCTTCAGTGTACAGCAAAGCGCAAGGCCTGTTCGTCCTGCGCGCTGATGTACACCGAAGGATATTACGCTAAAAGAAACGGGGCGGCGGAGCTATAGCGCCGCCGCCCCGTGTTCTGCTGTTAATAATACCTATCAGTGATAGCTATTAAATTAGTAGGTGAGGTAACCGAGCTGGTATACCAGATAGTTGTCGGTAACTTCGCCGGTACCGGGATCTACGAAGGGCTCGAGGGCAGCATCAGTGCCGCAGTAGTTGCTCAGAATAGCAGACATGATCTCGGGATCGCAGTCAGGAGCCAGACCAGCCATCCACAGGAAGGCGTACTCGGTGAGGCCTACGGTGTTGGCGATGGAAGCGGGAACTGCCCAAGTGGAGAAGTGACCGGTGAGGCCAGCGTCAGCAACGTGCGTCGTGGTGGCTTCGATGGTCTCGGTGATACCGTTTACCAGGTCAGAGGGGCTCTCGATACCGAAAGCGCTGGGGAAGCCATGATAGGGGCTGGGGCAGCAGGGCTGGGGGAAGTATGCGCCAGCATCAAATACAGCCTCGATGAGGGGTACCTGCATGGAGCAGTTGGTGGAGAAGAAGGCGGTCTCGGTGCCGTACTTTTCTACCATCTTGGGTACGTCCTCCAGGATGAACATCTGAGCACCGGTGGTGCCGGCATCGCTGGTGGGGTCGGGAGCGGTGGCATCTACGAACTCAATGCCCAGCTCTTCGCACTTTTCCTTGATCTTGTCACGGCAGCCGGCCAGGGTTACCTGAGCCATGTGACGGGGGAAGCTATAGTGTACGAAGGTCTTGCAGCCCATGTCATAGGCCTGCTGAGCCATGAAGGTGCCCTTACCAACTTCGTCAACGGAGATGGTGAAGTCCGCACGGGTGGTGATGTCGGTGGGGTTCTCCTGGGGAGTGGCGTAACCTACGAACAGGTCAGCAAGATCACGGACCTCAGCTACCTTGTCGATACCGGGGTTGGAACCGGGGCAAGCCTGGTTGATGATGATGGCCTTAACGTCGGGGTCGGTGCCGTACTTGTTGATTACGGAGATGAACTGCTCCTGCTCGGCCATGAAGTTATCGGGCATGGTGTCGTGGATTACACGATCGCTGCCGTACTTCTCTACCATAGCCTGGGCGGAACGATATTCTTCTTCGTTCTGGGATACGGTGTTGGTGATGATGGCGATCTTGCCTTCGGTAGCGGCTACGGCTGCGTCGATGGAGCCCTGAACGTCATCGGGATTCCAAACCAGCTCAGCAGCGGGAGCAGCTTCCTCAACGGGAGCGGCTTCTTCAGCAGCGGGCTGTGCGCAAGCTGCCAGGGACAGAGCCAGGGCGAGAACCAGCATCAGAGAGATGAGCTTCTTCATTCTGTGTTTTCCTCCTTAAAAAAGTTAACGTAAGGTTATAATTGATACATTATCTGCCTAACATATCTTAGATAGTTTATCAGCATACACTTTTCTTGTCAAATAATCTTTTCATATATGTATTTACCTAATTACTGAAAAAATATAAAAGTATAGGCATATGGCTCTAAAATACATCATATGCCTATCTCTTTGCACTGCTGGCGACAACAAAAGTTCACATTTCCCGATTGCTGTATAATGTATATTTATACGCTATATTCGTATTTATTCATCATTATCAGCCTGCGGAAGAGTCAGGCGTTTTTCAAGGCACACAAGATCCACGTTTGGTATGCCGCAGAATACGCAGGGTATTATGCCGGCCTCCGTATATCCCAGCTTTTTGTACATACTGCGGGCTCTGCGGTTTATGGCGTTTGTGTCTATGCGCAAAAAAGGACAGTTGTTTTGGAATGCCATGGCTTCATATTCCGCCACAAACTCACTTCCGTATCCCTTGCCCCCCTCTTTAGGTGATACCACCAGCGTATGCAGTACCATAACCTGCTCATCCTCTGCTTCGTGCAGCCAGTTCACCTGAGCATATGCGGGCATCTGCTCTTTATTTATCTTACCTGCGGCGACTACATCGCCGTTCTTTTCCAGCACATACATTTCCCCTGCCGCTATGGCCATGCGGGCAGTGTCCTGGGTCGGGTATATGCTGCGTATCCAGCCCACCTGCCTTGGGCCTGCTTCCTCGGCAGAATGTATGTCGTCATATATTGCGGCAATGGCCGACAGATCATCAAGTGTTGCTATACGAAACACGGCTGCCCTCCCATAGTATTATTAATATACATGATTTTACCTTATTCCATCCCCCGCTGTCATCAGTTTTGGCCATTTATCCATAGGTGACATTATCACTGAATCCCCCTCATTCCCGCTCTATAATAATATCAACAATCTACCAAGGAGACCACTTATGAAAAAGATAATTCCTCTGCTGCTCGCCGTTCTTGCTTTAGCCGGCTGCGGTCCCAAATACTCCTATACCCAGATATCAATGGAAGAAGCCATTGCCATGATGAAAGAAAACACAGACTACATCCTGCTGGACGTTCGCACCCCTGAAGAATTTGCCGAGCTGCATATTCCCGGCGCGATCAATGTACCAAACGAAACCATCGGCACGGAGGAAATATCCCAACTGCCCAACAAAGAAAAGCTGATTCTCGTATATTGCCGCAGCGGCAACCGCAGCAAGGAAGCCTCTGAAAAGCTGGCAAACTTGGGATATTCCAATATATACGAGTTCGGTGGTATAATAGACTGGCCCGGTGAAACGGTATCCGGCAGCTAAATTTATAACAATATCAATTAAACTATAAAACGGAGGAAATACATTATGTCAGTTATACATATTACCGATGAAAACTTCAACACCGAGGTAATGGAAAGCGATAAGCCTGTTCTTATAGACTTCTGGGCCACATGGTGCGCCCCCTGCCGCATGATATCCCCCCACGTGGAGGCTGTGGCGGCGGAACGGCCCGACGTTAAGGTATGCAAGATAAACGTAGACGAACAGCCCGCCCTCGCCAATATGTTTCAGGTGATGAGCATCCCCACCCTTGTGGTGATAAAGGACAAAAAGATAGTAAACAAATCCCTGGGCCTTATACCCAAGGAACGCATACTGGAGCTTCTTTAAACTTAAGATGAAATCATACAGGCGTACTGCAATTATGCGGTACGCTCTTTGATTTTATCCGGCGTTGTATTTTATTCTTACCTATTATATACTGTCTTTGAAATACGCTGTTTTTGCCGAATTATCTTTTATTGCAGAAAGGTATATCCCTATGAGAAAAATAGCCGTTTGCGTCCCATATGTTCCGGGCTGCTATGATTCACGCATAAACGCCGCGGCGGCAGAGCTGGGCTTTGTGGTGGATTACTATGACACAGCAAAAAGCTTATCCCCCCATATAAATGAATACGAGATACTCTACGGTGATGTGGGGCCGGATATAATACGCAATGCCGCTAACCTTCGCTGGGTATGCAGCCCAAACGCAGGCGTGGAAAAATATCAGCCTGAGGATGCGATGCCCAAGGGTTGTATGCTTTCCAATTCCTCCGGGGCATACGGACTTGCCATTGCAGAGCATATCATAATGGTGCTGCTTATGCTGATGCGCCGAATGCCGGAATATCAGGCTGCCATGGCGGACCATAGCTGGCCCTGCTTTTCCCCCATCCGCTCCATTGCGGGCAGCAATATACTAATGCTTGGCACAGGGGACATCGGTTCAAACACTGCCCGAAGGCTGAATGCCCTTGGCGCCACGGTTACCGGCGTATGCCGCAGCGGCAAAAGCAGCGAGCCTGCCTTCCACAGCGTGGAAAAAGTAAGCGAGCTTGATCGGCTTCTCCCCAATGCCGACGCTGTCATACTTGCTCTCCCTTCCACCCATGATACTATAGGGATACTTAGCCGCGAGAGAATAAACGCAATGAACAGCAGCGCCTTCGTGATAAACGTGGGCCGTGGCTCTGCAATAGATCAGGACGCGCTGGTGGAAGCATTGCAAGCTCATCGCATAGCAGGCGCCGCTCTGGATGTTATGACACCTGAACCCCTTCCCGCAGATCATCCCCTGTGGAGCTGCCCAAATACCATAATCACACCCCACGTATCCGGCAACGATGCGCTGGAAAGCACCAGAGAAACCGATGTATCTATGTTTCTCAGCGACTTGAAGCGCTATGCCGAGGGCAAGCCCCTGGAATATTTGGTAAACAGGAAAGCAGGATATTAACCGCCATAATTGCAAATAAATCGGGAGGAAAAATATGGTAATACTTCACGTCACCTACACCGCCAAGCCCGGAGAAGGCATGGCGCGCAAATTTGTAGAAGAACTGGAACAGGGTCCCGCTTTAAAGGTGAGGGCCGAAAAGGGCAACATTTGCTACGATTATTTCTTCTCTTCCTCCAGGTCGGACATAATACTGCTTGTGGAAAAATGGCAGGATGAGGCTGCCTTGGCTGCACACATGGAAACTCCCCAAATGCAGGAAATACGTTCCATAAAAGAGAAATACATACAAAACAGCGTTCTGGAAAAGTTCATCGTCATGTAATCGCACAATCCACCAGGGCAATCCCCTGGTGGATTTTATTATGCTTAAAAGCAATGATATCCCTGCATAGCGTGTGTATTCTAGTTTTCAGCACGTGATTTGTTATCAAGTTCACATAAACACCTTTTTTCTTGTTCATTGAATCCGCCCTCAACGGCACCGATCCCGTTGTATTCTCCAAAAGCCAGCGCATTTATGACGTGGGCGAGCAGTTCCACGAGAACGGTGTACCCGCAGAGCTCTACAAGATCACCATCCTTACCGTTGGCGCCACCCTGTATAGGGCTATGGATGCCGCCAAGGAGCTGAGCGAAAAGTACGGCATGGAAGCCGAGGTTATCAACCTCCACTGTGCCGCAAATTTTATCCTGCCTGTTCCGTCAGGTTGACAGGGAAGGTTTTGGAGTTGTATCATTCAACTTGTATCCATTATCCACTTTAATCAAGGAGATTTTGCTATGAAACTTTTGGCATGCAATGTAGGCAGCACCTCCCTTAAGTACCGCCTTTATGAATTTCCACAGGAACAGGAGCTGCTGGTAGGCAAAATAGAAAAAATCGGCTCAGAGCAGGCCATAGTTTCATACAGCTATGACAATACCAAAGAACGCCGCATACAGCCCATACCGGATATGGCCGCAGGCGTAGCCCTTGCAATATCCGTAATAACGGATTCCGGCAAGGTATCCGGCATGGATGAGGTTGAGGGAATCGCATTCAAAACCGTTCACGGTGGGCCTGTTACGGAATCCTGCATAGCGGATGACAGGATATTCGACATACTGGAGGAATACCGCGCTGTTGCCCCTCTTCATAACAGGGTTTACGGTGAAGTCATGCGTGCTTTTAGGGAAATGCTTCCCTCCTGTCCTCTGGTGGCAGTGTTTGAAACTGCCTTCCATAAGGATGCCCCGGAATACATAAAGCGCTATTCCGCCCCATACTCATGGATGAAGCAATACGGAATACAGCGCTACGGATTCCATGGCGCATCACACAGGTATATCACAAACCGCATGACTGAGCTCATCGGAAACGGTGACACCTCAAATCTTAATATTATATCCTGCCATCTTGGCGGCAGCTCCTCCATATGCGTAGTAAGGGACGGGATCTCCCAAGGCACTACCCATGGCTTCTCCCCCCAGTCCGGCATAGCCAGCGGCACCCGCATCGGAGACTTTGACGCCTATGCCATGCTGTATATGCTGAAAAAAGGCCTTACCCCCGCTCAGCTGGATGATATGCTGTTTAACCACAGCGGCCTCAAGGGCATATCCGGTGTCAGCGAAGATATACGGGAGCTGGAAGAAGCGGCAGCCTCAGGCAATGAGCGTGCAGCACTGGCGCTGGATATGTACTGTTACGACGTAAAGAGGTATATCGGCCAGAGCATCGCTGTTCTTGGCCGGGTGGATGCCATAGTTATGACAGGCGGTATTGGCGAAAACAGCGTAAACGTTCGCAGCAAGGTGCTTTCGGATATGCAGCAGCTGGGCATAGTGCTCGACATTGAGCGAAACTCAGCAGGTCTGCCAGAAGCTGTCATAACTGCCGACGGCTCACCTATACCTGTGTACGTGGTACCTACCAATGAGGAAATAATGGTAGTACGAGAAGCATATCGGGTAATCCAGCAAAACAAATAAACTCATTTCCATACAAAACACGGACAGTAAACATACTGTCCGTGCTTTTATTTGGTACGCATATCAGCCAAGTATCATCTGGCGCTTATTCACATAATGATAGATCACATATGAAACACATACATTTATAATATCCGCTGTTACCTGAGTCCACACTATGCCCATTACCCCAAATAGCCTGTTCAATACGAGCAGCATGGGAATATTCAGGCACAGCTGCCGTATTGCCGCCAGGCAGAAGGACACGCCGCCTTTCTTCACAGACTGCATATAATGTACCATATGGAAACTCAAAAACATAAACGCCGGGGCAAAGCACCTTACCTTTAAAAACTCCGTTCCAAGGCGCACGGTCTCGGCGTCCGCTATGAACGCCCTTATTATATTTGGAGCAAATACCCTGTACATCACAAGGCTCAGCAAAGAAACCATAAGTCCGTATAGTCTTGCGGCAGAAAAGAAAGCCTTCATGCGCTCCCGGTTCCCCGAGGCAAAGTTATAGGCTATGAGAGGCGTCATGCCAAGGCATATTCCTATGCAGATATTCAGGGGCAGCCGTTCCACCTTCAGCACTATACCCATTGCCGCCAAGGCAATATCGCCATGGGAAGACGCTAGACGGTTTATCACCACATTGGTCAAATCATACAGCAATATGGACGCGGCCGCAGGAAGGCCCACAGCAAACACAGCCCGCATGGATTCTCCGCGTATACGCTCCACCCTTTTTGGCAGTTCAAGTATACTGCTATCCTTAAGCTTTATGTATACCACAATAAAGTAGCCCAGCGCTATCATATTGGACAGCATGGTAGCCATTGCCGCGCCCACCACTTCATACCCGTCAGGTATTATAACAAACATAAATATAGGATCCAGTATTACGTTGAGTATGCCTCCCATACTGAGGCCAAAGCCGGCCTTGCGTGAATAGCCCGCATTGCGTACCATAGTACTCATGGACTGAGACAGCACAGTGGGAACTCCGCCCAGCACCACCACAAAGAATAAATACTGCCGCGCATAGCCAATTGTATTTGCGCTGGCACCCAATGCGTACAGCAGCGGATCCATAAACACCATACACGCAACAGAAAAAATCAGCGCAGTTACCGCTGAGAGGACTGCACTCAGGGAAGCAACCCTCCTCGCTTCCCCATCATCTCCGCTGCCCAAAAGCTGTATTGCCAACGTTCCGCCGCCGGTGCCGAACAAAGTGGCAAGGGCATTCATCATAAAGAATATGGTCAGCACCAATGAGGATGCCGCCACCATATATGGGTTGTTTGTTCTGGCAATAAACCAAGTGTCCGCCACATTGTATACGAGCGTGATCAGCTGACTTGCAATGGCAGGCATAGCCATCTTCATAAGCGCCGATGACACCGGCATGGTTTCAAATAATTCTTTGGTTTGGGGTGCGTTAGCTTCTTTTTTCATGCCGCTGCTTTCCCTTTGCTCCTTTTGGTTTACCATGGCAATTTTATTGTTACTTGTCCCGTTGCTCCCTGTCCATCTTTGCAAAGAGCTTTTTATACGGGGCGATCATGCCCTCGTTCATTTTATTTCCCATCTTTGATAATATCTGCTCATTTGAAAGCAGCGCCCCCACAAGATACATTTTCAAAGAAGCCGCCCACTTTTTCTGAGGAAAATCGTATATGCCCTGCTTTTTATAGAATTTATGATCCGCCCTCATCATTCCCCGCATCTGATAGATAAGGTCACGGAATATCTTCATGCCGCCAATGCCCCAGAAATTCTGAGGCGCGGTATGCTTTGTTTCCAGAGCAAAGGTCAAGCTCTTGGCGAGGGCATCTATCTGCCTGTCAGTATCCTTTTCATCCGCTGCCACGCCGCAAAGGAAGTTTCCTCCGGTTTCGCTGCGGGCCTCGATCACGGTGCGAAGGTTATGCTCAGCCGAGTACTGTCCGGATACCAGATATCCAACAGGCATTCCTACGGTAACAGTCCTGTGGCCGTTGCAGAAGTTGCGGTCATCGTACATCTTGAAGCGTGCTCCCATGGAGTGATCGGATACCGTAAAGGCATATATTATGGCATCTGCCTTTTGTATGTTATTCCTTAGGAAGGTATCAAAGCCATCCTTATATACGCATTTTTCGGATACGGCACAGCGGAAACACCCAAGGCATCCTCCCGCAAGGGGATACTCGGCTATGTTTACCTCCCTCGTCTGATATGGCAGTACTGCGCTGAACCGCTGTATCATGCGTCTAAGGTTTGAATCTGCGTCTGTGTTGTCGGTAATTAAAACTATATCTTTATCTGTGCGCTTGTCCACTGTCTGCCGCTGGGGAACAGTCGCATCAGACTGGTTATAGTTTCTGTCCGCTCCATATCCCTGCTGATATATCCCTTCATTTATGGCCCACAAAAACCTGTCAAAGAACTTCTCTGCGTCTTTCTGCCCCTGCTCAGTTAGCAGGTCTTCCATATCTGCAGACAGGCCGCGGATATACCGCATACCCATATCCAAAACATTTTCTTCTATATATTTGTGTGCGGTAACGTCATAAAAGTGCTTTGATGTGGATATCTGGGTAACGTATTTGCCTATAAGGTCAACGCCGCTTATCTTTGTTAGCTCTATAAAGCGATGGAGCTGTGATGGTGCCAGAAATGTATATACAGGATAGGAAAACATCACGGCATCAGCTGAACACAACAGCGCTGCTGCTTCGGAAAAGTCCTTCTCAAGTGCCTTTATCCTCTGACCCGCATGCAATATACGGAATTCATGCTGCGGATACTTTCGAGCAAGGTAGTTTACTGTTTGTAGGGTGATGCTGTATTCACCTTTGGGGCTGCCGTTTATTACCGCTATTTTCATGCCTGATGTTTCCTTTTGATGTCTTTTCGCTTTCAGTGTGATATGTACTGCTTATTTAGTTTATTATATCAAACTTTGTCTTTATTGCCCACACTCCTGCTTCTCACACATTTTTTATCTCCATAAAATATTTTGTATTGACAATTGCGTCAATAATTGTATAATTGTATACAACAATACAAGCATACGAGGATACGTCAATGTTAGAAATCTCCCGCAAAACCAATCTGTTGGAACAGAACTCCTACAAATACTCCCTTCAGGACGTTGCAGAACCCAATCTGCAGAGGGATATCTACTCCTATGGCACCGTGCCCAAGGTATCCTTCAACCATAGGCGCGTTCCTATGAACATGCCTGAGGAGATATGGATAACCGACACCACACTGCGGGACGGTCAGCAGTCTGTGGAGCCTTACAGCGTGGATCAGATAGTTAAGATTTATAAATATCTGTCCCGCCTTGGCGGCCCCTACGGCATTATCCGCCAGTCCGAGTTCTTTATCTACAGCAAGAAGGACCGTGAGGCCCTTGAAAAGTGTCTTGCGCTGGACCTGAAGTTCCCTGAGATAACCAGCTGGATACGTGCCAATAAAGAAGACTTTCGTCTGGTTCGTGAGCTTGGGCTGAAGGAGACCGGCATACTGGTCAGCTGCAGCGACTATCACATTTTCAAGAAAATGAAAATGACCCGCCGGCAGGTACTGGATCACTATCTTGCCACCATATCCGACGCATTTAACGCAGGGGTCATACCCCGCTGCCACCTTGAGGATATCACCAGGGCAGATTTCTACGGCTTTGTTGTTCCCTTTGTAAACGAGCTGCAGGAGCTTTCCCGCCAGGCGGGCATACCTGTAAAGATCCGCGCATGCGATACCATGGGCTACGGCATTCCCTATACCGAGGCCGCCCTGCCCCGAAGCGTAGCAGGTATCATCTACGGACTGCAGCACTACTCCGACGTTCCCAGCGAATGCCTTGAGTGGCACGGCCACAACGACTTTTATAAGGCTGTGGCCAATGCTTCCACCGCATGGCTGTACGGCGCCTGTGCTGTAAACTGTTCACTCCTTGGCATTGGTGAGCGCACAGGTAACATACCTCTTGAGGCTATGGTATTTGAATACGCATCCCTCCGGGGCTCCCTTGACGGCATGGATCCCACCGTGATCACCGAAATCGCAGAATTCTTTGAAAAAGAGATAGGCTATAACCTGCCTGTCATGACTCCCTTCGTTGGAAAGCAGTTTAATTCCACAAGGGCAGGCATACACGCAGACGGCCTTATGAAGGATGCTGAGATATACACCATATTTGACACCAACAAGCTCCTTAACCGCCCTGCAACGGTAGAGATAAGCAAAACCTCCGGCCTTGCAGGCATAGCATACTGGATAAACCAGAACTACCGCCTGCCTGCCGAAAAGGAGATCGCAAAAAACGATCCCCTGGTAGTTGCCCTCAAAGAATGGGTGGACAGCGCCTATGAATCCGACCGCCAGACAGTAATGTCCCGCAAGGAGCTGGAAGAAAAAATAGCAGAGCTGGCCCCCGGCCGCTTCACCGTATAAGGAGGATATCATACATGGAATACAAGACCGTATCCCTTGCGGATCAGATATATGAGCGTCTGGAAAACGATATCATCACCGGCGTATATCCCAGAGGCGAAGTGCTGACAGAAATGAAGCTTGTGGAACAGCTTGGCGTCAGCCGCACCCCCATCCGGGAAGCCCTCCGCCGCCTTGAACAGGAAAGGCTCATAAAGGACACAGGCAAAGGCTCCATAGTGCTGGGCATTACGCTGGAAGATATGATAGACATAATGAATATACGCCAGCGTGTGGAAGGCCTTGCCGCCTACTATGCCACCAAGAACATGACCGCAGAAGGCCTGGAAAAGCTAAGGCAGCTTAATGACCTTCAGGATTTTTACTACACCCGCAAGGACGCTGCGCGGCAAAGCCAGATGGACGACCTTTTCCATGATGCCATCTATGAACTGAGCCAGCGTACCATTATCCGGGATACCCTTCAGCCCCTTCACCGCAAAACCATGCGCTACCGCAAAATTTCCCTTGAGGACCCCACAAGGCTGGGGCTCTCCATTCAGGAGCACAAGGATATATTCAACGCCATGGCGGCCGGCAATGCGGAGCTTGCGGAAGAACTGACGGTACAGCACATAATCAACGCAAAGAACAACATGATGACGAGGCTTAAAAACAATGGGTAAGACTATAGCACAAAAGATAATTGCCGCACATCTGGTATCCGGAGACATGACGCCGGGCAGCGAAGTTGCCCTGCGCATAGACCAGACCCTGACACAGGACGCCACCGGCACAATGGCATATCTGGAATTTGAAACCATGGGTATCCCTCGGGTAAAAACCGAGTTCAGCATTGCCTATGTGGATCACAATACCCTGCAGTGCGGCTTTGAGAATGCAGACGACCATCGCTATCTCCAGACCGTGGCCTCAAAGCACGGCGTTCACTTTTCCCGCCCCGGAAACGGCATATGCCATCAGGTACATCTGGAGCGCTTTGGCATCCCCGGCAAAACCCTCATTGGCTCCGACAGCCACACCCCCACCGCAGGCGGACTGGGCATGCTTGCCTTTGGCGCAGGCGGCTTGGACGTTGCGGTTGCCATGGGCGGCGGCGCATACTATATCACCATGCCCAAGATGTACAAAGTACACCTTACCGGCACTCTTCGCCCCTTTGTTACCGCCAAGGACATTAGCCTTGAGCTGCTGCGCATATTGTCCGTAAAGGGCGGCGTGGGCGCCATTATAGAGTGGGACGGCCCGGCCATATCCACCCTCAGCGTACCTGAGCGTGCCACCATTACCAACATGGGCACCGAGCTGGGCGCCACCACCTCCATATTCCCTTCCGATGATATTACAAGGGCATTTCTTGCGGCACAGGGTAGAGAAAAGGACTATGTTCCCGTAAGCGCTGACCCTGACGCAGCATACGACCGCATCATAGAAATAGACCTGTCCTCCCTTAAGCCCATGATCGCCTGTCCCCACAGCCCCGACAACGTGGTAACTGTGGAAAGCCTCAAAGGCGTTCGTGTGGATCAGATTTGCATAGGCTCCTGTACCAATTCCTCCCTGCTGGATATGCTGAAGGTGGCCGCAATACTCAAAGGCAAAACAATCGCCCCCAATGTGAGCCTTTCCATCTCTCCCGGCTCCCGTCAGGTTCTCACCATGCTGTCCCAGATGGGCGCGCTGACAGATATACTGGCAAGCGGCGCAAGGCTATTGGAATGTGCCTGCGGCCCCTGCATCGGCATGGGCTTTTCTCCCAGTTCCGGCGGCGTAAGCCTGCGCACCTTCAATCGCAATTTCCACGGCCGCAGCGGCACCAAGGACGGTCAGGTATATCTTGTATCCCCCGAAACCGCAGCCGCCTCCGCGCTGACCGGCTTCATTACAGACCCCACCGCACTTGAACCCATCCCCCCTGTGGAGTTTCCCGATTCTTTCTGCATTGATGATTCCGCCGTGCTGCCCCCCGCAGAAGACGGCAGCGCCGTGGAAGTACTCCGCGGTCCCAATATAAGGGAATTCCCCAAGTCCAGAACCTTTGATAACTCCATGGACATGACAGCTGTACTGAAGGTGGGCGACGACATCACTACCGACCATATAATGCCGGCAGGGGCAAAGATACTGCCCTATCGCTCCAACATTCCCCACCTGTCACAGTACTGCTTTGAGGTATGCGACCCCACCTTCCCGGAACGGGCAAAAGCTGTTGATAACGGCATCATAATCGGCGGCAGCAACTACGGACAGGGCTCCTCCCGCGAGCATGCGGCCCTTGTGCCAATGTATCTGGGCATACGCTGTGTGCTTGCCAAGAGCTTTGCCCGCATACATGCGGCAAACCTTATAAACGCAGGCATACTGCCTCTTACCTTTGAAAATCCCAAGGATTACGACGAGATTCAGCAGAATCACACTCTGCGCCTCACAGATATCCACAGCGGCATGGCGCAGGGCAGAATAGCCATATTCAACAACACCACCGGAAAGACCATATACGGCTTATGCAGTTTTACCCACCGTCAGCAGAGCATATTGCGGCTAGGCGGATTGCTTAACTACACTAAGGAGGGCGGACAATAATGAACATCGAGCTTGCATGCGAGCACTTTAAAGCTCTCCTTTTGGAGCAGCAGCAGCGCATTGCCCATATGAACTGCGAAAAGCAGGATTTCTCTGCCAAAGATACCGTCACAATCGGCCTGATAGACGGCGACGGCATAGGTCCGGTCATAGTGAAGCAGGCCAGAGCTGTACTCAACAAGCTTCTCGCCTCAGAGATAAGCAGCAGCTCTGTCATACTCAAAGAGATAAGCGGCCTTACCATTGAAAACCGCCTTGCTCAGGGTAAGTCCGTACCGGAGGACGTGCTCTCAGAGATAAAGTCCTGCGACGTTCTGCTAAAGGGCCCCACCACTACCCCCATGGGCGGCACCATGGAAAGCGCAAATGTGACCCTTCGGCGTGAGCTGGACCTTTATGCAAATGTGCGCCCCGTGTCCATCCCTGATGAGGGTATAGATTGGATATTCTTCCGTGAAAATACCGAGGGCGAATACGTTCTTGGAAGCCGCGGTGTTGAGCTTGATGGCATGGCCGTAGACTTCAAAATAACCACAGACCCCGGTACCCGCCGTATCGCAAGAGCCGCCTTTGACTACGCAAGGCAGAACGGCAAGAGCCGCGTTTCCGTGGTAAGCAAAGCCAACATAATGAAAAAAACCGACGGCAAATTCGTTGCCATCAGCCACGAGATAGCAAAACATTATCCCGAAATATCCGTGGATGACTGGTATATAGACATCATGACCGCAAACCTTGTAAATCCCGCCATAAGAAGTCAGTTTCAGGTGGTGCTGCTGCCCAATCTTTACGGCGATATCATCACCGACGAAGCAGCCCAGCTTCAGGGTGGCGTTGGTACCGCCGGCAGCGCAAACATAGGCGACCGCTTTGCCATGTTTGAAGCCATACACGGCTCTGCCCCCCGCATGGTTGAAGAAGGCTTAAGTCAATACGCCAACCCCGAAAGCATACTGCGCGCCGCAGTAATGCTGCTCAGGCACATTTGCCGCAGCGATGCTGCACTGAAGCTTGAAGCCGCATTGAATGCCTGCGCCATTATAGTGGATGGTACATCTTCAGGGGCCACCTGCGAAGAATATGGCCGCAGCATAATTGCTGCATTGTAATTACTCATCACAACACAAACCGGCATACAGTCACAGCGCTGCCTGCCGGTTTGTTTTATGCTATAATATAAAAAAGTGCCAAAGGAGGATATCCCGTGAAAAAAATTCTGGAGGTATGCGTAGATTCCCTCGCCTCTGCCCGCAATGCCATAGCTGGCGGCGCCGACAGGCTGGAGCTTTGCAGCGCCCTTGCAGTAGGCGGGTTGACACCATATACTGCCCTGCTCAAGCAGATTCGCCGGGAATCGGATATCCCCATACGCTGCCTGATGCGCAGCCGCCCCGGTGATTTCTTTTACACCGCTGATGAACTGGATCTGCTGAGGGAGCAGATAATCCAACTGAAACAGGCGGGAGCCAGCGGCTTTGTTATAGGCTGCCTCACTCCTGAGGGAAAACTGGACAAGCCCGTCATGAAGCACCTTATGCAGGCCTGCGGGGACAATGTTACGCTGCATCGCTGCATAGATGTTTCTGCCGATCCGGAAAGCACCTATCTGGATGCCATGGACCTGGGCATAGATACGGTACTTACCAGCGGCTGCGCCTCCTCTTGTCTCGGCGGCACAGAAATAATAAAAAGGCTTATTTCCCTGCGGGATTCCATGTGCGGCCCTGAAATACTCATAGGTGCGGGCGTAAATGCCTCGGTAATAGCCCACTTCCGCAATGAGATCCCCTCCGCACGCGCCTTCCACATGAGCGGCAAAGTAAATGTACCAAGCGCTATGCGCTTTCGCCGCGATGGGGTGCCCATGGGACTTCCGGGGCTGGACGAATGGCACATTCAGCGAACAGATACGGATGCAGTTGCCGCCGCACGCAAAGAGCTTGACAAATGACAAAAGTAAAACCGCAAGCCTAAAAAAGGTTTGCGGTTTGTATTTAACAGACGATGTTTATTCCCACTCGCTTACCAAATCTATCTCTGGTGTCTACAAGTGGCGAATAAAGGTCAATTACCGTCAGTTTCGGCCCTAAAATGTGCCTATTTCTCTCCTGTCTCACTGGTCTCAGAGCGCGTGTCCTCATTTTGACCTCGCGTTTTGTCCTCACATCATGGTGAAAACAGAGCGTTTGAAGCCATATTACTACTTTGGAATGATGAGGACAGTCTCTGGTGTCTCACAAGTGGCTTTTGAGTGGGCTTATTTCTCTGTAGCCGAAGTGAGTTATTGTGGACAAAAGTTTCGACTGGCTTGCAGGTGATACCTCCTGTAAGCGTCTTCAGTATAGCACACACGATGAGAAATTGCAACGGTGCGGAAAAGGGGCTGTGTAAAACACAGCCCCTTTCATTATTACCTGCTATGGCGGAGACGCAGCACATAATCATATCCAAGTCTATTACACCGGTCGCACGGCTCCTTAACTTTCTGGAAAGGATCTAATCTGCTGATACGAAACGATCCGCTGTTCATATATTCGTTTACGCATTTCGGACACAAACAGCGAACATCATCCTTGTTCGTTCCGTAGATCCAAAGACCAAAGGTTTTCTTTATGCCGATCTCCAATGCCCGAAGAGTTGGTTTGTCATTGACGGTTCCGATATAATCGTCAAGCTCGTCCTGGTTGATGGTGCGGATTTGCTCTAACATAACTGTAGACGGCTGGGGCAACCCATACCTATCACCTAAATAGATATGGGACGGAAGATGCAATCCTTTTTGTCCCGATGTAATGGTTGCAATAACGGTCGTCGTGCTGTTTGCGTTAAAATTATCAGCTTGAATTACCAACGCGGGTCTGTGGCCGTTTTGGACGCTACCGCTGTTGATGCCAAAGTTAAACCAAAAAATATCTCCACGCTTTACGCTTTTCATATATGTACCTGCTTTCTATGTTCTTATGTATTAACCCCAGATAGGATCGTCATAGGGATCAAAATTCTCGGCTTTCAGATACTTAGCTAGCTTTGCCAAGGAACGCTCAACACTCTGCTGAACGGCCTGCGTAGAGACATTTTCTTCTCGCGCAATTTCCGCAAAGCTCACGCCGTCAAAGTAATGCTTTTCAATTCTGATGCGCCGCTTCGGAGCTAACTGCTCAAGTGCGAGGTATAGCTTCGTCCAGTTTGGCTTCCCCTCGAAAGGATCGGTTAAGAGGATTGTGTCGTTACACTTTTCAGAGAGATCATCTTCGTATGTGAACGGCACAACATCGGTTGAACAGCGACGCCGATGGCTTCGGTCATTGTTGCGAGATTTTCTGATGGGATCGTATTGCTCCATGGTCATGTACACAAATGGTTCATACCGCTTGATGATCGCAGCATACTTTACACGGAGTTCTGCTTCCGGAAGAACAGAAAAGATAGCCCACTCTTCAGAACCGGTAAACTGCGGATACTCCATAGGGAGATTGATGATGTGGCATTCCTCTTTGAAGGAAACTTCGAGCGTATAAGTGATATTATTAGACATTGTTAGTCCTCCGTTTTTTGAGATTTGGGTGGTTGGCCAAATCTCGCTGGGAGGACCACGGCATCTGCAGGAGATGCCGGAAACAAAAAAAGAGCAGCCATCTGCAAAGATGACTGCTCTGTAGGTCCGTTCTCTCATAAACGAAAACCCCCGTGAACTTACTTGCAAGGCAATTTGTCTTTGCCTCGTCAAGGTAATTCACGGGGATCGTATGAAAGTTTTATGGGTGTAGCATCGGAGTCACATAGACCCGTTCTGCGTCACATGAGAGTGATATAGCTTGTCCTTTTTCTAAATTGGTGTCGCATAGAAGTCATACAGGCGTTATATGAGCGTTATATGGGGCGTTCAAGCGGCAAAAAGCTGACTGTAAGCGAGAGTTTCGTCTTGTAACAGATACTTCTTGAGGGTGGTGTATTCTTCGCTCGTCAAAATACTTTTCGCTCGTTGTGCTTCGTTCTTGGCAAGCTCAATGGCACCGGAATGGTACATGGCATAAATCAGCCAGTAATAGGCTTTAATGTTTTCCGGAGTTAGCTTCAGAGCCTGCGTAGCAAAAGTGTTGATGCCGTTATAATCGTCATACTTAGCAAGCAATGCAAGCAGCTCGTTGACAAGACCGATGTACTTCAGCTTGTATTCCGTGGCAATGCCAACAAGCCAATGATCGTCACAAGCGGTTTCAAATACCGTACCACGGTATAGATGAATTGCTCGTTTCAGAAGATGCGCTTTATGTGACACGGGAATATTTTTTTGCGCCTGTTCCCACAGTCGGTCAAACTTCTGCAGATCTGTCATGATATTGATATTCGGATTTATTCTGTAGCCATTTGCGGTATACTCAATAAGCTGATGCTTAAAGATCGGTTCGAGAGACCGTCTGAAACGGTACATATAACTCCGAATGTTTTGGTTGATCGTTTCCGGATCTATATCATCCTCTGGATATAAAGCATCGGCTATACCCAAAGCGGAATGTGCGGCTTTACGCTGCAGCAGAAGATAGGCTACAACACGACTGCACTTGGGAGATTTGAAATCCTGTTCTTTCCAGATGCCAGCGGAGGTGTATATCTCCATACTGCCGAAGAAGTTGATGATAACATCTCTTTCGGAGGAAGTATCGCCAGGCGAAAGAGCCATCCTTGCCCGTTCAATCGTCTTTCTCTGGGCCATTGCCCGATGGAGAACATACGCAAGGGTTTTCATTGTACTGATACGGCCTATGTAGCGAGTAGGGTTTCTCACTACAAAGAACCCAACGGGATTAGGTCCGAACGGAAACGCCATAACAGACTGAGCGTGAAGCTTCTCATATACCCGGCGTTCTTCGAGTGTTACCTGTGGGTCGTTGATATCCAGAACAATGATGGGTTCATTTCTCTTCATCGCCTCTATCCAGCGAGCCATCGGCTTGAGCGTTTCAAATTCATCTGCATATTGAATGGTGGTGATCTTAGGGTCCGGGTTGTGCCACCAGCCGTGAGCCCATACCCCCAGACTCAAATCCATTTCAATAACGCTTGCCCAGTCAGCTCCATAGAAATCACATGCAGTTTTCAGTGTCTTCATGGCAATTTCTTTCGGATCATCGGTGGTGTGTAAGCATGTTTCCAGTTTGCTGATGGTCTGTTCCTGCTCGATGCAGTATTCTATGTATTCACAGTCGTACCGGGAGAATGCCGGTGAAGCAGACGGTGGGTGTACGGACTGTGCCTTTTCAATCTGCTTGAAAAGGCTGCTGAATAAATTAGCCATAGCGCTAATTCCTCCTTTTTTGCGGGATACATACATAATAAAGCAAAAAGACCGCAAAACATGGCGAAATCTGCCGATGCCTTGCGGTCTTCTCTTGTCGGTAAGAAAGTCGGCAAAGAAGATATGTTATCTGTTCTTGTTTAGCCGACGGGTATTGCTTATCACGAGCATGAGATCATCATCGTCGAGCTTCTTGAGTTCTTCAATGGCAGACTGCAGCAATACCGGATTATCAGAGGTGTCATTGAAAAACTGACTTGGGGTTATCCCGAAGTAATCACAAATTTCAAGGAACTCTGCCATGGGAGGCAAAGATTTACCGGATGAAATGTTGTATATGTAACTGCGGCTATGTCCGAGATCATAGCTCATTTTGTATTCGGATACGCCCTTTTGTATCCTCAGCTGTGTAATCCTATCACGGATAAATTTAGTGTCCATTTGCCTCACCACCCATCCACTATATATTGTAGGCGAAAAGGCAGCTTCATTAACCCAACGGCTTACGCTGAATTCGACAGGATATTACAGAATTTTACGCTTTCTCGTGTAACCAATGCCAAAATAACATATGCGAATGGTTTATAAGGCATATATATTCAAGATAAGCGTTTTTGCTTTGCAAAGTGCGAGAAAATTATGTATAGTAATGGCCACAAACGAAAAAAAGGATACCGCCGTTTTCAGCGGTATCCTCATAGTGTTTATTTCTTCTTGTACTTGTCCATTTCAAGCAGAATACGGTACAGGTGCTCTTGTTCCTCTTTCGTTTTCGCGGAAAGAAATTCATAACACTCAAGGGGAATATCCTTATCTCCGTCTTCCTGACCGCCCAGCTTTTCAAAGAGCTTTGACAAAGAAACATTCAATGCGGTTGCGATCTTATCAATGCTCTCAAGTGTTGCATTTTTCTCGCCTCGCTCAAGCTGTCCTATATAAGTGGGGTGACACCCGGACAACTCCGCAAGTTTCTCTTGGCTCAGCCCCTGTTGGGTTCTGTAATTTCTGATTCGTTGACCTACTGATTTTGCGATTTCGCTCATAGCCTTATCCATCCTTTTCTGACTATATATAGTCTATAAATATTCAAACGATTTCACCACAGACTATTGATATTGTTTGCGGTTCGTGATATACTATAAGTCCTTAAAATGTATTTTCTTGTGCTTATAGTATTTGGATAAGGTGAACGCAAGCCGTGTCAAACTCAAAACTGTTTCTTATATGACCGCTATACACACACCGAACATGAGAAGGGCTGCGACCGGTCTGCTATATGCGTAAGGAACCGACCCGATTCCCGCAAGGGTTTTGAGAGGATAGCCGAGTCATTAAGAAAGCCCACCGGACATTGGTTTGTTCGGTGGGCATTTTTGCATAAGAGGACTTATTGCATGAACATATTTACTGTATCTTTCTTCGGGCATCGGATAATCGATAATCCCTTTCCGCTGGAACAAAAACTGGAAGAACTGATCCGAGAGCTATTGCGTAGCAAAGAGTATGTGGAATTTTTGATCGGGCGGGATGGCGAGTTCGATCAGATTGTTGCTTCAACCGTTCGCAGGTGCAAACGGTCTGTTCGCGATGATAATAGCGCGCTGGTACTGGTTCTGCCTTACGCCACAGCCGAGTATCTGAATAACGAGCAATCGTTCCATGATTATTATGATGAAATTGAGATCTGTGCTGAAGCTGCAGAGCGCCATTTCAAGTCAGCTCACCAAACCAGAAATCGGTCCATGGTTGATCGTTCAGACTTGGTTGTTTTTTGTGTCGAACACTCCTCTGGCGGAGCTTATCAAACCATGCAATATGCAAAGAAAGTAAATGCCAATATCGTCAATTTCAAAGAGGGATGAATATGAGTAAAAAGAAAATCCTGTTGATTGCTGTTGCGTTCGTTATCGCTGCGGTTGGAATTGTCGCTGCCTCGGTTTCTCAAAAGCAGAAAAAAATGGACCCGCAGGAGCTTCTGCAGCGCTTTGAAAAAGCTGCCGAAGAAGTCCTGGGCGAAGATATCCAGCGTGTATCGCAGACAGAGCTTGTTGCTACCCTCACTTACAGCCATGAAACCGACAAGGATAACAACATCTATTATAGAGTTCTGAAAACCACCTATTTTGAAGCCGGTGATCCCGAATCAGGCGCCGGACTAAATACCGAGGCGCTGAACGCACTTTTCCCGGTTGACATGATGGACAGCTGCGAAGAAATGATGATTCAAGACTGGCATGGTGCGCTCTACAAGAAAGATGATACTGCGTATCTTTGCTTCACCTGCGACCCGGAGGTTACTTATGTTCTGGAGTATACCCCGAGCAAAATGTCCGATGCCGATATTATAAAAATGGCTGAGAGCGTAGAACCCATAGAGGAAGAATAAGAAATGACCACGGCTACGACTCTCAAAGGAGTCATGCCGTGGTTTTTTGTTGGTTTCAAAACGCGCAAGTCGTTTAGAAACGCAACAACATTCTCCTAAAAATATGAATGTTTCTTTAATTTTGGGCTAAGTGTGTTGCATAACCGACCATGCACCCCTATAATATACTTAGATAACTCTATCAGCATGTATTGTGTGTGATTCAAATAAAGGGATGAGGTGCCGATATGAAAGTTAGCTATAAGAAGATGTGGGTGTTGTGTGCGGAAAAGGAAATGAGCAAAGCGGAGCTTCGCAGACGGGCGGGCCTGTCCTCTGCCACATTTACAAAGCTGAGAAAGAATCAGGAAGTGACGATTGCTGTCATGCTGAAACTTGCAGACGTGCTCGATTGTAATGCCGGTGACATGATGGACTTTATCAAGGATGATATTGTCGTTGAGCATGAACCCGAAGAATAATGCTTACGTGGAGGGAATCACTTGACTGATAAGGAATTTGAAAAAGCCATGGACATTATCGCTGCCGCAATCTCTGATGCGGGGTACAATGTCCGGGAGCAGTTGACCGGCTTTCTTTTGACCGGAGATCCGACGTACATTACAAGACGAAATGACGCTCGTACTTTGATAAAGAGTATTGACCAAGAGCAGCTTCGTCGTTACATAAATGGGTTGTCCGAATAGCGCAGAAGCATTTGATTCAGCTCGACAACTCAGAGTTTGACAAGGAGGTTTGAACTATGAAAAAGAATTGGCCGCAGATTGCTATGCTTTGTTTATGCGTGGTACTGATGTTGGCAGGATGCAATGACACAGAACAAATTACAACCTATACCTTCCGTGGTGAGCATGATTATTTCGCAATCTCCAATGGGTCAATTACTTTGAGCGATACAGAAGAAGTGTTCGATGGTGGTGATTTGCAAATAACGCAATCAGGCGTGTTTGAGGAAGTTGCTTCCTACTCCACCACTTTCTATATGATTGCAGATGGAGAGAGAAGAATCATATTGTCCAACAGTGTAGTTGACCAGACTGGAGGGCCGATTAGTATTGAAGGTGATCTCGGAAAAGGCGCTGGAGATGGGTTCATTATCGGTAATAAAGTTGAGAAAATAGATAACCTGAAAGAGAACCTGTGGTTTGAACTTAAAACAACAGATCTGAACGGAAATGAAGAAGCATATCAAGTTCAACTGACATTGACCGAGTAACTGACACCGGAAGATATTCACGAAATAGACGAAGCGGTGATTTGGACAGACAAGTATTCAGATACGCCGACTTGATTTTGCTTAGAGGTAGTAAAATAACAAGATTTAGGAGGATACTGCCATGAAAAAGAAAACAAAGATTATAATCGGTACGGCAGTTGTCCTGCTTGCGCTGTTTGTGCTGAGCGGAGCACCACACTTTCTTAGCATGATGCTTTCGACCAGTACCTACACAAAGGTGATCGAAACGAACTGGGGAATTGATCTGCCGGAAGATGGAGCCAAGGAGGTTTATTCCTTTTCTGAGCCGAGCTTCCACGGCGATGGAATCCGCTATCATGTAATCGACTATCCTGCGGGAAATGAATCTAAGAAAATCCTAAACGCGATGTTCCAAATCGAGAAGGTATTTTCTGAGACTGACGTACCCTCCCAAGGGCAGATTGCTGCCGTGGAGGAGTTTTTGAAAGACATTGATATTCCGGCTGATGTTGTCCCGGATTGGAGCAAGTGTCAGCTTGTCTATATGAAGCAAAATGATAATTCAGAACTGTACCTGTTTTACTGGAGTGGCACCGGTACAATTTATGCAGTAGAGTCGTTTTTATAAAAACAGGATGGTTCTGCAAAGAAAGGAGATACATTGCGATGGGTATTTTCAAAATAAAGGCCGACAGGTTTGAGTGGATCGGCGGCGTAGCAGATGATCCGCAGGATCTCTGCCTGCATGGTCGTGTCACGGTGCAGTTCGGTGATACTGTTGTTGAGGATACCGGCACCGTCAGTGCAACTGCGCTGTATCTTCTGAAAACTCTGACAGAGGATAAAATCATGGCCTATCATGATATTCAGATGATTCCTTGCTGTGGGCATTTTCTCATTGCCAATGCGGAATTGACCGAGGTTCAAATCAGCGGCTGTGACACAGGTACAGACTGGTCAACTATCCATGAGGGCGATATGGTCCGGCTGATTCTCCCCTCCGGGCAAGAGGAGGTCGTGGCGCTTCGGGAATATCAGTACAAGGTACTGGACTTCGCAAAAAGTGTAAAGAAGTTCTACGATGCCTGCACACCGAAAGAAATCCCGAAGGATGAGTTTGATCGGAACGGATACACCGCTTTCTGGAATGAGTGGCAGCGTCGCTATAATGATGGGCTGATGCTCCTCTCTCTGGAGACAGGCCGTGAGATGGAACTGTCCCACGATGGCCTGCACTATTTCGTGAGCCATAAGGATGGCGAATGGTCGCTGTATTGTGAAGAAAGCAAGGAAATGCAGCTTTTCCCCGGATGGTACGCATTGTATGAGAATGCCCGCTTTGGCGACAAGCTGCTTAGAAACGAGGTTGCAAATATCTGCTTTGATGATATCCTGTAACCGCCCGCAAAGGAGGCGTGATAAATGAAAAAATACTTAGGATATATCCCGGCTGTGTTCTTTTTGGCATTTTACCTTTTCTCCGGATTGACCGGAGTGAGCATGGCGATGGGCATGATTTTGATATGGCTGGCCTGTTTTCTGATTGCCGCAGTTCTGCTCCATAAGGGCATCCTTTGGGGCGGCATCTTTGGCGTCTTTCCTGCCTTGCATATGATTTATCGTGGAGGCAGCGAGATATTGGTCGGTGCTGTTCTGCTGCTGTTCTATGGAGGACTCAGCGTTTACCTTTGGAAAAAGCGGGATGCAGATGCTCCGGCTGCTACGGGCAAAGAAGTGCTGGTGTTCTTTGCCAAGATCATTTTAACAGTCCTTGTTATCGTAGCAAGCGGCTACATAGCGGTCATCGGCGGCATGATCCTTATTGCGGAAGGTATCCATCAAGTGTTCGCCTATATCGGGATGCTTGTAATTCCGTCGCTGTGCTTGCCGCTGATCTGGCTGAAAAAGAGGAAGAAATTCCTTATTATTTGGCTGATTCCTGCAGTGATCTACTTTATTTCTCTGGGTGTCCATTACGGTTTGGAGAAGTACGACCAGAGTATTACAATCAACACGGCTCCGAATATCAATGTGCATGAATACCTGCCCTTCAGAGAAGATTCCAAAATCGTGAAGATTGACAGCGAAACGCTGAAACTCACAGATGATCTTCCTGTCATTGACGGAGCTGCCGCATTCTTCCCGGTGTATTCTGCTTTTGTCAATGCGGTCTATCCCGAAACAACGGAACTCTATGATGGAGTCTTTGAATACAACAACACGCCTGGAGGCTACGCACTGTTGGCGGAAAAGAGAATCGATCTGTTCCTTGGTGTCTATCCCTCCGAAGAGCAGAAAGCCTATGCCGAGGAACAGGATACGACCTTTGTGTATACCCCTGTTGGAACGGAAGCATTTGTGTTCTTCGTCCACAAGGATAATCCCATTGACAATCTGACCACCGAGCAGATCAAGGGGATTTACTCCGGCGAGATCACTAACTGGAAGCAGGTTGGCGGCAAGAACGAAGAAATCGCTGCGTTCCAACGGAACGAAGGCAGCGGAAGCCAGAGTATGCTACAGCGTTTCATGGGCGATACCCCCATCATGGAGGCTCCCACTGAACTGAGAAACGATCTGATGTCGGGCATTATTGAGCAGGTGTCCAACTACCGGAGCAAGTCCAATTCCATCGGTTTCTCTTTCCGATACTATGTGGAGGGCATTATCCAGAATCCCGATATTAAGGTGCTTTCCGTGGATGGTGTTGCACCGACCGCTGAAAACATCCGAAACGGCAGTTATCCCATTGTTACGCCCATGTACGCCGTGACCTATGAAGAGAACAGCAACGAGAATGTTGATCTGCTGCTTGAGTGGATTCTTTCTGAGGAAGGTCAGTACATCATCGAAGAGACTGGCTATGTTGGTATTTCTAATTGATATGAGCAGATGTGGGAGGACTAAGCATGAAGAATAGAAAGATTTGCCCCAAGTGCAACAGCACAGATATCATTAGAGTTCCAGGCAAGGCTGGAGCATACGGTGTCGGCAATAACATTCAGACTGGATGGAGCAACTTCTCTGCTGTGCTTGTTCACCGCTATGTTTGCTGCGCATGCGGCTACTCTGAGGAATGGATCGACAAAGAGGATATTTCCAGATTGAAGGAGAAATATGGTGACGATTGATTTACATGGCATCACGAATATGGAGCTTGTCCGAGGTGGCACTGATAAATGGTACTGGTCCACGGACTACATCCACGGCGACTTGTACGAAGCAGAAGAACTGTTCCGTATGGGGCATCCGGTGCAGAGTAACCGACTGTATCTCATCCACTATCCGGATGGAACGGTCTATGAGCCTGTCCCTGCTGTGGCTGGTCAGTATCTGGGCTACCCGGTGTATGACAACGGTGCTGTGGCGCTGTTGGTGGTGAACTTTCCAGATGGCATCATCCGCATCCTGCGCTTCCAGCCGGGTGAGCTGTCAGAGGTCACACAGATTCCTTTGTCAGCGGTGCAGAACTGCTACAATCTAATGCTCCATATAAACCCATTGTCCCTAACTCGATCTCCCGGGGATGGCAACTTTGAGATCATATGGCCGGAACAGGTTCGTTTCCCCATTGAGGAACGAGAGACCCTAAATTTCCGCAATGGAGACAAGCTCTATTTTACGGTATGGTATGAAGATCCCGACTATCGTGAGGAAACCGTGGTACGCTCGGTGCAGGATGGCACAAGCTTAGACAGATACCCCGGCGATATCCGTATCATGCCAAATGGCGAGAAGTGGAAATTAAAATAAGTTTCTATCTTGAATTAGGTCAGTTTACAAGGAACTACACGCAGACCGTGAAACGGGCTGCTGACAAC
>X73_One_humped_Camel__coassemble_235_pt1 | contig 25979 bp, 29 predicted proteins | sample X73_One_humped_Camel__metabat2_high_PE_013 | metagenome-assembled genome bin X73_One_humped_Camel
CAGGGAAGAGTCCTTGCGAGCATTTTATTATGTGATTGAAATTATGCCTTTGCGGCGTTGTATTTTTCGATTGCCAGTTTCAGCAGCTCCATTGAGCGCTCAAGGTCTTTGCAGTTCAGCACGTATGCAAAGCGCACCTCATCTACGCCCTTGCCGGGAGTGCCGTAGAAACCTGCGCCGGGAGCGTACATGACGGTTTCATTGTTATCTGAGAACTCGGTAAGAAGCCATGTCTGGAATTTATCCGTATCGTCCACAGGCAGCTTGGCCATCATGTAGAATGCGCCCTGGGGCTCCTTGCATACCACCCCGGGTATCTCCATCAGCTTTTTGTAAATGGTATCGCGGCGGCGTTTGTACTCTTCGCGTACAGCGGCAAAGTAATTGGCATCAACGGAATACAGGGCGGCAGAGGCTATCTGGTCCAGCGTAGCAACGGAGAGCCGGGCCTGACAGCATTTGAGCACCTGCTGCTGCAGCTCCTTGTTTTTTGTGATGAGCACGCCTATTCGGGCGCCGCAGGCACTGAAACGCTTGGATACGGAGTCTATTACTATGGCGTTGTCTGCGATGTCCTCAAACTGGGCGATGGAATCAAGGCGTACATCCCCATCGTAGACAAACTCGCGATATACCTCATCTCCGATAATAAACAGGTCGTGGGCTTTGGCAATATCTGCAAGTACCCGCATCTCTTCTTTGGAAAGCACTACGCCGGTGGGATTGCCGGGGTTGGTGAACATGATGGCGCGGGTATTGGGGGTTATCAAGGCCTCGATTTTTTCCCTGTCCACATACTTGTAGCCTTCCTCGGGGGTAGTGTGGAGGGGGACTATCCTGCCTCCGGTGACGTTTACAAAGGTGCGGTAATTTGGATAGAAGGGCTCGGGAATGATTATTTCATCGCCGTCGTCAAGTATGCAGTTGAGCACCATCTGAAGGGCTTCGGAACCGCCGGAGGATACAAATATATCGCTGTCGGCAAGCTCTACGCCAATTTTGCCATAATAATCCTTTACTGCGTTTATAAGTACAGGAAGGCCGGGGGAGGGGGCGTATTCAAGAACAGGCAGGGTGAAATTCCGCACTGCTTCAAAGTAAGCGGGAGGTGTTTCAATATCGGGCTGACCGATGTTCAGGTGGTAGATCTTTATGCCCTTTTTATTGCACTCTACCTGATAGGGGTAGTATTTGCGAATTGGGGAAAGACCGCATTTTTCGATTTTGCTGGAAAATTTCATTTACAGTGTGCCTCCGGGTGATAATTGGGGTTATTCAAAAGTAGCGGGCGTGGTAAATATACGTCCGATAAATTATATTATATATTATACCATATGATTTGCGGAATGCAATGTTGGTATGCATTGTATCAAAAGGCATATAAAGAAGATCGCCGGCAAAAAAGCGGCGACCTTATCTTTTTTGATTGATTCAATTGGCTTATGCGGTGGGCTTGGGCAGGCTGGGATCGCCTGTGCCTACGGTTATCTTGCCCTGTACGGCACGGTAGCTGTCGGTGTACAGCAGCTCGGAGCTGTCCAGCGTACCGTTTACGTATTTGTCGCGGAACACCTCAGACTTGTATCCCTTGCGGGCGGTAACGGTTTTTTCCTGGTAGCCCATGGGCCATTCGGGGTTTTCTTCGGTAACGGTCTCAGCAGGCTCGATAGTCTCCTTGACCTCACCGCGGGTGGTGTAGGTAACGCCCTCGGGCAGAGGCTCGCCGTAAAGGTAGATGGTCATAGTGTGGTTGGTTTGATCGCAGTAAGCGAAGATATACAGGGGAGCGCCGGTGTTGTTTACAAAGTTGAGGCTCTTGCCGCTTTCAACGCTGCCTGTAACGGTGGAGTCAAGGCCTATGTCCGCATAGCTGGAGGGCCAAGAGTGATGGTAACGTTCGGTTATCTCTATCTCGCTGCCGCCGCAGAGAAGTGCGTTGTACAGGGTGGTGGAAACCTGACATATGCCGCCGCCTGCCTGCATTTCGTAGGTATTGCCGTTTACTATGCCGGGGGCAAGAGGCCATCCGCCGGACTCGGTGCGGGGGCCTATGAATCCGTTAAAGTTGAATTCCTCGCCAACTTCGATCTTGCAGCCGTTGAGCAGGGTAGTAGCTTTCTGGATATTGCCAACGCGGTTGGCATTGCGCAGGCTGGAGCTGCTGCCAAAGTCCGTCTGCCATGTGGCTCTGAGCTGGGTGTTTTCCTTGAGCCAGTCCAGAGAATGGGTGGGTGCCTGGGTGACCAGCTCAGGTTTTATGAGAGCCTGGAAGTTTCTTTCAGAAAGGGCGGTGGTGATGGAGGTGAGCAGCGCCTCCTGATCCAGTACGTGTCCGTCCTCACCTTCGTAATAATTGAAGGAAGGGGTGGTGGCCCACATGTTTGCCTCGGCGGAGGGTTCCACCGCGGGGGTGTCAACGGACGCGGCGATGTTTGCGATCTGGTTCTTAAGGACAGCCTGGTCGGGAGTAAAGCTTACGGCAAATTCCTTGCCCATTTCCTTAAGTTCTTTTTTTGCCTTACTGTTTGCGGCCGCGGTATCGCCTCGGCCGTACAGCATGGCCTCTGCCAGCACGTATTCAAGGTCGGTGGATACCTTCATATCAGCGCCGGTAAACAGCCACAGGCTGGAACCGTAGGATACGCCGATATTAACCTCCTTGGCTGTCTGCTCCAGCATGGGGGCAATTTCGCTTCGGGCTTCATTCAGGGTCATGCCGGATACGTTTTTGCCGTTTATGACTATGCCGCTCAGATAAGTGCCTTCGTCAAGATAGGAGCGGAGCTTCTTTTCGCCGGGGATATGGGTATGACGGAAGCGTATAAAAAACACTACGGCAAGAGCCGCCACAAGCACTGCTGCCAATGTGAACAGCTTGCGGCTCAGCGCCCGGTATGGGTTCTTTTTTCTTTTTCTGCGGCCGCCGGAATGCATATCCGCCGCTGTATCGGCGGAAACCGGGCGGCTGCTGCGGTTGCGGGTTCTGTTGTCCATTTATTTTCTCCGTAAGTGCATATTTTAACTTATACATTATACCTGAATATCAGGCGGGTATCAACAGCTTTCGGCGGCTCGGCAGCTGGAAAAATAATGATGCCAGGCTGCATAAGCTTCCTCGTGGAGCATTATACAGCAAAATCATAAAGAAAGCGCGATGTTCGCAAAAACCCCTAATATTGTTTACAAAATAGTGCCCTTGTGGCAAATGGGTATGGATAGTATAATAAAAAGGTATACTGGAAGTGATATGCCCAAAGGGCATGACGGGATATACTAAAATTGATACATACAGAAAGGAAACCATAAATTGGCATCAAAGAAACTTAAGATAATCCCCCTCGGAGGCGTAGGGGAAATAGGCAAGAACATGACCGTAGTAGAATACGGCAGCGACATAATAATAATCGACTGCGGGCTGGCTTTCCCCGATGACGATATGCCGGGCATAGATGTTGTAATACCCGACATGTCATACCTTGAAAAGAACGCCCAGAACATCCGCGGCATACTCATCACCCATGGACATGAAGACCATATCGGCGCGGTGCCATATGCATTGCAGAAGCTGAATGTGCCCGTGTACGCCACAAAGCTCACCATCGCCCTTATCGAGCAGAAGCTCAGCGAGATAAAGGTAGACCATGTTGACCTTAACTGCGTAAGCCCCGGGGATACCATACGGCTTGGCTGCTTCAACGTGGAATTCATAAAGACCAGCCATTCCATAGCGGATTCCTGTGCCCTTGCCATCAATACCCCCATCGGCACGGTAATACACACCGGCGACTTTAAGGTGGACTATACTCCCATTGACGGCGAGCCTATCGATATTGCCCGCCTTGCCTATTACGGCTCCCGGGGCGTGCTGGCCCTTATGAGCGACAGCACCAACGTTGAAAACGACGGCCATACCCCTTCCGAGCGCGGCATCGGCAAAACCTTCGAGCATTACTTTGACAAGGCCAAGGGCCGCGTGATAGTGGCTACCTTTGCCTCCAATATTTACCGTATACAGCAGATCGCCGACGTGGCAATATCCTTTGGCAGGATGATATGCTTCCAGGGGCGCAGCATGGTGAAGATCGCAGAAATAGCCAGAGAGCTTGGCTACCTCCAGCTGCCCGATCAGAGCATAGTGGACGTAAACCAGCTTAAAAAGCTCCGTGACGACCAGATATGCGTTATCACCACCGGCTCCCAGGGCGAGCCCATGAGCGGCCTTTTCCGCATGGCAAACTCTTCCCACAAGGTAAACGTGGGCAAGGGGGACATGGTGATCATCTCCGCATCCTCTATACCCGGCAATGAAAAGAGCGTGTCCAAGGTGATAAACCAGCTGTATCAGCATGGCGCAAGGGTGATATACGACCGTATGGCAGATGTGCACGTTTCCGGCCACGCCTGCAAGGAAGAGCTTAAGCTCATGCTCACCCTTGTAAAGCCCAAGTTCTTTATCCCCGTTCACGGCGAGGCAAGGCATCTTTATCAGCATGCGGAGCTTGCTGAGGAACTGGGTATTTCCGAAGAAAATATCTTCATCACCGACATAGGCGACGTTGTGGAGCTTACCCGCAACAAGGGCCGCATGGCGGGCAGCGTTACCGCAGGCAGCGTAATGGTGGACGGCAGCGGCATAGGCGATATAGGCAACGTGGTGCTCAGGGACAGAAAGCTGCTTTCCGAGGACGGCATATTTACCGCCGTTATCACCCTGAACCGCCAGACAGGCGCACTGCTTGCGGCGCCTGAGATACTTTCCAGAGGCTTTGTATACGAAAAGAACTCTGAAGACCTTCTCAAGGAGGCAAGGGAGCTGGTGCGCTCCAAGGCCGCCCAGTTTGAAAAGAACCACAAGAGCAACTGGTCTTCCATAAAGAACGACATACGCAACAGCCTAAAGAATTACCTTTACGACCAGACACGGCGCAGGCCCATGGTGCTGCCCATAATAATTGAAATATAGAATACTTTGGAGGTATAGCTATGGTATACGATAAGGCGAACGAACTGGCTCAGGACATAAAGAACAGCGAGGAATACAGGGAGTTTAAGGCCACCAAGGAAAAGGCCTTTGAAAACCAGACCACCGCATCCCTTATAAAGGAATATCACAAGCTGCAGATAACCGCTCAGGCCGCCATGGTCACCGGCAACAAGGATGATGAATCCCTTCAGCGGCTGCAGAAGATAGGTGAACTGCTTCAGATGAACCATGACGCCTCTGCTTTCCTTATGGCGGAATATCGCCTGAATCGTATGGTGAGCGATATCTACAAGATACTTGCCGAGGCCATAGACGTGGATCTTGGCATGCTGGAGGAATAAATGGAGCACAGCGAAAACAGCCGGGAAAACCAGGCTGCCGAAAAGCTTTCCGCCGCAAGGCGAAAGAAATACAGGCGCAGAAAGATAATGCGCATACTGCGCCCTGTGCTGATATACGGTATCAGCATAGCAATATGCTTTTTAATAGCCAGAGTAGCCATCAACTACGCTCTGGATGAATACGTGCGCCCTGTGGACAGCTCCGATGCCACCCCCATAACCGTTACCATCGAAAAGGGCAGCGGCGCTTCCACCATAGCCAAGCTCCTTTACGAGGCGGGAGGCGAGGGCAATGTGGGCCTTATAAAGAGCAAGGCCGCCTTCAAGATATATGTTGACTTTACCGGCAAATCCAGCATACTCAAGTCCGGCACATATGTACTCAGCCGCAATATGGACATACCTCAGATGGTGGACATAATCTGCATGGGCAACCCTGCCCGTCAGACTGTGAAGTTTACCGTTCCTGAGGGCATGGAGATAGAGGACATGGCGGACAGGCTGGTGGAGCTGGGGATACTTGAAAGCAAGACGGAGTTCCTTTCCCTGTGCGAGACCGGGGAGGCCTTCAGCGAGTACAGCTTTGTAAACGCCATACTTCAAAGCGAGGATGCGGGCAGCAGGAGATATGCCCTTGAAGGATATCTCTTCCCGGATACATATGAGGTATACGTGGGGGCTTCCGCAAAGAGCATAATCACCAAGATGCTCATACGTTTCAACGAGGTATTCAACGACGAATACATGGCCCGCGCTCAGGAGCTGAACATGTCGGTGGACGACGTGGTGACCCTCGCATCCATAATTGAGCGGGAGGCAAAGACCGCGGACTTTGCAAAGGTATCCGCCGTATTCCACAACCGCATGGATGAAGGGATGCGCCTGCAGAGCGATGCGCCCCTCAAGTATATTTTCCGCACGGAAAACGTACTGGACTTTACCGCCGAACAGATGGAAGCGGATTCCCCATACAATACATATAAAGTGGATGGCCTGCCCGTGGGCGCAATAGACAATCCCGGAAACAACGCCATATACGCCGCACTGTATCCCGATGAAGAGTATATGGAAGACGGATATCTGTACTTCGTGCTCAAATCCAGAGATTCCACCGAGCTGGTATTCTCCAAGGATTATGATGACTTCTTAGAGGACAAGGAGGCTTATCAGAAGAGCTGATGAATACCAAGCTTCCCGAACTGCTTGCCCCTGCGGGCAATATGGAGCGGCTTATAACCGCCATAGACTACGGCGCAGACGCGGTATACGTTGGGGCTCAGAGCATGAGCCTGAGAAACTTCGCGGATAATTTTACAGTGGAGCAGCTTAAAGAGGGCTGCGACTATGCCCATGCCCGCGGCGGCAAGGTATATGTGGCCTGCAATGCGTTTGCCCACGATAAGGACCTTGATGAGCTTCCCGGCCTGCTGGAGCAGCTGCAGAGCACCGGCGCCGACGCTCTTATTGTAAATGACCCCGGCGTTATCCGCATGGCGAGGCGCTGCGTGCCGGATATGCCTCTGCACCTGAGCACACAGGCCAACACGCTTAATACAGAAGCCGCCCTGTTCTGGCATGAACAGGGGGTGGAGCGCATAGTGCTTGCCCGCGAGCTTTCCATTGCCGAGATAAAGCAGATGCGAAGCAAGCTGCCCCAAAGCCTTGAGCTTGAGATGTTCATCCACGGGGCAATGTGCATATCCTACTCGGGGCGCTGTCTGCTCAGCAACTACCTTAACGGACGCGATTCCAACCGCGGCGAGTGCGCTCAGCCCTGCCGCTGGAAGTACGAGATAAGGGAAAAGGGCAGCAATGGCGAGTTCTTTACCATGGAGCAGGACGAGAAGGGCACATTTATAATGAACTCCCGGGACCTGCGGCTTATAGAGTATCTGCCCGAGGTCATAGATGCAGGTATAATGAGCCTTAAGATAGAGGGCCGCATGAAGTCCATAGCCTACGTTGCAACGGTGGTAAACGCCTACCGCATGGCGTTGGATGAGTACAGCCGCAGTCAAGAGCTTGGCATACCCTATAAGGTACCCGAGCTTGTTATGAAAGAGCTGGAGCTTGCTTCCCACAGGCCCTATACCACAGGCTTTGCCTTTGGCGAGCCGGGCCCCGGCGGACAGGAGACAGGCGCGGGCGGCTATATTTCGGACGGAGCTATTGCCGCGGTGGTGCAGGCCTACGATGCAGAGAACAAAATTGCCACCATTGCCCAGCGTAATAAGTTTGTGGACGGGGAGGAACTGATGATCCTTTCCCCTCGTGATATCGGCAGGAGCTTCATCGTGAAGGGCATGAAGAACACCGATGGCGAGGCGGTGGAAAGCGCGCCTCACCCCAAGGAAAAGCTGTATATTGGCTGCGACCAGCCTGTAAGGCTGGGAGACATCCTGAGGAAAAAAGTAGAATAGCATTAAAGCGCCATCTGCAAATGATGGCGCTTTTTATGTGAAAAACTGCTTGAACTGCTTGCCTTTTTTATGTTTTTTTGCTATGATTACCGCCGGTGAGTTCGAGACCATCCTCACCAAACCGCATTATTGCGGGGAAAAAACAAAACTAAGGAGAATAAAAATGAATACCCGTTACTCTGTGCGCGGCCTAATATACGGCGGCGCCATTGCTGCGCTGTACGTGGCGCTTACTTTTGTATCCGCTCAGCTTGGGCTGTCCTCCGGCGTGATACAGCTGAGGCTCAGCGAAGCACTGTGCATATTGCCGATATTCACTCCTGCGGCTATACCCGGCCTTGCCATAGGATGCCTTCTTGCCAATGCCATGACAGGCTGCGTAGTGCTGGACGTTATCCTTGGCAGCGTTGCTACCCTTATAGGCGCGGTTGGCACGCGGCTGCTCAGAAGCCGCCCTGTGCTTTCCACTGTGCCGCCCATACTCGCCAATGCCTTTATAGTGCCTTTTGTTCTGCGCTATGGCTACGGCATGCCGGATGCTGTGTGGTATATGTTTATCGCCGTGGGCGCAGGGGAGCTGCTTTCTGCAGGTGTGCTGGGCATGCTGCTGTACAGGGCTATACGCAGGCAGGCGGGGGAGATTTTCAGGCATAACTGATTGACCCTTAACACAAAAAGCTGTATCATTATAGCGTACACAACTGAATATCCATCTTTGGGTTCCGTGGGCTGTGCTCATGGTCAACAGGGGAATGGAAGTGAGATTCTTCCGCGAGGCCGTCACTGTGAAAGGGAATACCTCCCTCAAGTCAGAATACCTGCCCAAAGAGCCTTGCAAGGAGCTGCGTAACCCCGGCCGAATTGTATAAAAATGGCAGATAATCTGCCCGGTCTCTCTTTTTCTTTGCATGGCGTGGTTGTGCAAAAAAAGAAAAGGAGAGATTTTTTAATGCAGAAGGGACAGAACAAAAAGAAAACCATCATTGCCATAGTGGCGGCTGTGGTACTGATAGCGGTGCTTATCGGCTGCTATATGGCATTTATGCCCAAGGGCAGCGAAGGTGTTAAAAACATAACCGTGCAGGTCGTTCACGCCGACGGCACCGCCAAGGAGTGGGAAATAAGCACCCATAGCGAAAACCTCAGAGGCGCCCTTGAGGAGCAGAGCCTTATAGCAGGAGATGACAGCGGCGCAACGCTGTTCGTTACCACGGTGGATGGCTATACTGCGGATAGTGCCAATGAAGAATGGTGGTGCTTTACAAAGGGCGGCGAGTCCATGATGACAGGCGTAGACGATACGGTTATCGCTGACGGCGATAAATACGAGATAACCCTTACGGTGGGATATGACTGGTAAAAGGCTTACCGTGCGTGAAATGGCGGTGCTGGCCATGTTGGGGGCGCTGATGTTTGCCCTTAAGGCTGCCATGATGGCGCTGCCCAATATTCATCCTGTAGCGGTGTTTATAATAGCTGGTACCATATACTTTGGCTGGCGCATGCTGTATGCTGTGGCGGTGTACGTTATGCTGGAAGGCATAGTGTACGGCTTTGGCATATGGTGGATATCCTATCTTTACATATGGCCGCTGCTTGTGTGTTTTACCATGCTGTTTAGGAAGACACAGGGCAGGCTGTTCTGGGCGGTGGTGGCGGCGGTATTCGGCCTGTGCTTTGGGGCGATGTGTGCCATACCGTATCTTATCGCAGGCGGATGGTCGGCGGCCTTTTCTTACTGGCTTAGCGGTATACCTTTTGATATAGCCCACTGCGTGGGCAACTTTGCCGCGGTGCTGGTGCTGCTGCCGGTATTGTTGCGGGCCATTGGGGCCGCATCGGGCAGTAAAGCGAAATAAGTGACTTTATACGGGGGACGGCTTTTGCCGTCCCTTTTTGTATTTTCTTGCGTGGTGCAGGCACTGTGTTGTATATTACTGTTGGAGGACGTTGGATTATTCTTCGGCATTTGCTGACTCATTTCAGCATAAACTGATACACCCAAATGCGAACAATCGGAGGTGTGCAGACTTTATGCTGGAGGCAATACTTAATCTGCTGGGCGGTATCTTCGCCTTTGCGGGGCACATAGGCGGGGGAAGCTCCTTTCCCGAGCCATTGTCGCCGGAAGAGGAACGGGAGTGCCTTGACCGCTTGGAGAAGGGAGACCCTGAGGCGCGGCGGCTGCTGATAGAGCATAATCTTCGCCTTGTGGCACATATTGCCAAGAAATATACTACGCCCAGACGGGACGCCGATGACGTTATATCCATAGGCGTGGTTGGGCTTATAAAGGCTGTGTCAACCTTTAACGCCCAAAAGGGAAATACCCTTGCCACATATGCCGCCCGCTGCATAGAGAATGAAATACTCATGTCCCTGCGGTCTGAGAAAAAGCAGGCGGGGGAGGTATCCCTGTCCGATCCCATAGGCGTGGACAAGGACGGAAACGAGATATCTCTGAGCGAAGTGCTGGGCTCGGACGGCGATGATGTGCATAACGCTGTGGAGCTGACCGTGGCGGGGGAATACCTGCGCTCTGCCATGGCACGGGTGCTGACAAAGCGGGAGCAGAAGGTGATAGAGCTGCGCTACGGCCTGCATGGGGGGCATCCTGTGCCCCAGCGGGAGATCGCAAAGCTGCTTGGAATATCCCGAAGCTATGTATCCAGAATAGAGAAAAAAGCCCTGAGCAAGCTCAACAGGGAGCTTGCGGATATTTAAAAGACAAATATACACAAAGCGATATTATACGGAGGTAAAAGTGCTTAAACCCAAATTTGGCCCTGCGGGCAACAGCGACAGTTTCTATCAGGAGGGTTTTTCCGCCAGCGTTGATATGCCAAAATGGCTTGCGGCAAGAGACCTTGACGCCTTTGAATACTCATTCGGCAGGGGAATACGCCTAGGCATAGAGGGTGCCAAGGCTATACGTGCCGAGGCTGAAAAGTACGGCATTCAGCTGAGCGTGCATATGCCTTACTTTATCAACCTCGCCACAGAAGAGGATGAAAAGAAGGTAAAAAACATAGGCTACTTTGTGGATTCCCTCAAGGTGGCGGAGGCGCTGGGCGCAAAGCGGGCGGTATTTCATCCCGGTTCCGCCAGCGGCGGCGACAGGGGCGCAATACTTCAGCGGGCAAAGGTGTTCTTTAAGGAGATAATCGCCACGCTGGACGATATGAACCTTATGAATGTGACCCTCTGCGCCGAGACCATGGGAAAGATAAACCAGCTGGGCAGCCTTGAGGAAGTAATAGAGCTGTGCAATGTGGATGAGAGGGTATGGCCTACCATAGACTTTGGCCATCTCCATTGCCGCGGCCTTGGGGCTATAAACAGCAAGGAGGACTATGCCGCCATCCTGGACAAGCTGGAAAACGGCATAGGCACAGAGCGTGCAAAGACTATGCATGTGCATTTTTCCCGCATAGAGTACACCAAGGGCGGAGAAAAGATGCATCACACCTTTGCTGATGTGCAGTACGGCCCCGAGTTTATGCCCCTTGCGGAGCTTATTGCGGAGCGTGGATATGAGCCTGTTTTCATCTGCGAATCCAAGGGCACCATGGCGGAAGACGCAAAAAGTATGAAGGATATGTATTTTTCCGCCATAAACAGCTTGTTGAAGTAGTGCAATATGTGGTAAAATACTTAAGGTTATAATCTCACATTATGCCTTACGGATAAAAGTGTGGATAGGATAAGCGAAAAATACATTTACAAATTTACTTTGGAGGTAAATCCTTATGATCATGGCTGGCGATTTCAGGAAGGGCGTTACTGTGGAGATTGACGGGCAGGTTTGGTCCATTGCTGACTTTCAGCATGTAAAGCCCGGCAAGGGCGCCGCTTTCGTGCGCACCCGCCTCAAGAACGTTATGACCGGTGCCGTGCTGGAGCGCACCTTCAGCCCCACCGATAAGTATCCCAAGGCTCACATCGAGACCAAGGAGATGCAGTATCTGTACAATGACGGCGAGCTGTACTACTTCATGGACACTGAGTCCTACGAGCAGCTCCCCCTCAACTACTCTCAGGTTGAGGACGCCATCAACTACATCATCGAGAACGACAACGTAACCGTACGCTTCTACAAGGGCAGTCCCTTCTCCGTACAGGCTGCCAACTTCGTTGTTCTCACCATCACCGAGTGCGAGCCCGGCGTTCGCGGCGATACCGCTACCGGCGCCAACAAGCCCGCTACCCTGGAAACCGGTCTTAAGGTAACCGTTCCTCTGTTCGTAAACGAGGGCGATAAGATCCGCGTTGATACCCGTACCGGCGAATATATGGAGCGCGTATAGCACAGCCTAACATAAAAGCAAGGAGGTCAACTATGGCTTACATGAAGGAAAAAGTAGCATACCTTAGGGGCCTTGCAGAAGGCATGAACATCGGTGAAGAAGGCATGGGCAAGCTGGTCAATGCCATGATCGCCACCATGGATGAGATGGCCGGCGCCATCGACGAGTACGAGGCCGCTATGGCTGAGATCGACGAGTGCCTGGATGACATCTACGACGAGCTGGATGACATCGACGATTATCTCGAGGGCGACTTCGAAGATGACGATGATGACGACGAAGAATTCGACGAGGACGACTATGTAGAGCTGGAGTGCCCCGAGTGCGGCGAAGCCATCTACTTTGACGAGGCTATGCTGGAGTGCGGCGAGGAGCTGCTCTGCCCCAACTGCAACGCGGTTCTGGTGCCCGTTCTGGAAGAGGATGACGAGGACTAATTCTCGCTGAATCCATAACACAACGTCAAAACATAAAGTGCCTGCGCACACTGTGCAGGCACTTTTTACAGGAAAGCACAAAAGCGGAGGATAGATGAATCAGGCTTTGATATACTGCGCGGCGGCAATAGCGGGATACCTTATAGGCAACATACAGTTTGCCGTGATATTCAGCCATATACTGCACCATGACGACGTTCGCCATCACGGCAGCGGCAATGCGGGCAGCACCAACATGCTCAGGGTATACGGCATAAAGGCCGGCGTTGTTACATTTATCGGCGACCTTATCAAGGGCGCGGGTGCGGTGCTGTTGGGCCGTGCCATGGGTGGCCAGGAAGCCGCCTACTGCGCAGCGTTGGGCGTTGTTATAGGCCACTGCTGGCCCGTATTCTTCCGTTTTAAGGGGGGCAAGGGCGTTGCTTCATCCTTGGGTGCCGCAGTACTTCTAAACCCTCTCTGGGGCCTTATAGCGGGCGTGGCGGGCATTGTGGTGGTGCTTATCACCCGCACCATTTCTCCCGCGTCTCTTACAGGTTTTACTGTTTATGTCATAATTGCGCTGTTTTTCGGCAATACCATGTGGGATAAGATAGCAGCGGTGCTGCTTTTTGCCATAGTGGTGTATCGCCACAGGGAAAATATAGTGCGCCTGATACAGGGCAAAGAATCCGCCGTTTTTTCAAAGGCGGACAAGCAGACTAAATAAAGAAATATTTTTTGCGCATACCGCAGGCTATGATATTGCCTGCGGTATTTTTTCGCTCAAAAAGTAAAATAGGATTCCTGTAATCATGTACTTGAATTACAATTATGCTATTCATCTCATTAAAGAGCATACCGCAAAGAGCCCCATAAATTACCAGGCCTATCTGATCAAAACAGAAATATTGTACGGAGGGACAGCTAAATGACAACTCAAAAGGTATATGGTTATATAAGGGTATCTACCAAGGAGCAGAACGAGGACAGGCAGTATATCGCAATGCTGGAGTTTGGCGTAAAGAACAGGGACATTTATATGGACAAGCAGTCCGGCAAGGACTTTAACCGCCCTGCGTACAAGCGGGTCCTGCGGCTGCTGAAGCCCGGCGATGTGCTGGTGGTAAAGAGCATTGACAGGCTGGGCAGGAACTACGAGGAGATAATAGAGCAGTGGCGCATGATAACAAAGATAATAGGGGCGGCCATAGTGGTGCTGGATATGCCTCTGCTGGATACACGTCAGAAGGACAAGGACCTTACGGGTACCTTTATTTCTGACCTTGTGTTGCAGATACTAAGTTACGTGGCCCAGACGGAGCGTGAGTTTATGCGGCAGAGGCAGGCAGAGGGCATAGCCGCAGCCCGTGCCAAGGGCGTGCGCTTTGGCAGGCCTCCCATGCCCAAGCCCCCCGCATTTGAAATGTTCAGGCGGGAATGGGTGAATAATGAGATATCCGCAAGAGAGGCGGCCAGATGCCTGGGGATAGACCATAAGACCTTTATAACCTGGGCAAATCAGGCGGCAGAGGCGGAAAAGGTCTGCGGATAAAGGCAGAGCGCACAATGCGGGCAGAATGGCCGGGCTGCCCGGGAAGGCGGGGAATCTTTAGCGTGTGACGGATTGACATATGCAAAAAACAGCCCTGTATGTACAGGGCTGCTTGGCATGGACTGAACCCCGTCAGTTGGCCTCAGCCATTACCTTTTCGCCGATGCTGTTATCCACGAGCTCGTCAAGCTCCACCCGGGCGGACAGCTCTCCCGCGCCCTCCATTATGTCCTGAAGCCTTGAGAAGGCATCCTCCGTCATGGTGGGTACTTTGGTCCAGGAGTCGGTGGCACGGTAGCTCTTGGCTACCATGGCAAGGGTGGCAAGGTCGGTGTCCGGGAAGTAATCCTGCATGGCGGCGGCCACTTCCTCATCTGTGGCGGACCACACCCAGCACTGTGCCTTGTATACTGCCCTTACAAAGGCCTCCGCAAACTCGGGTTCCGCTGCTATGGTCTCCTGCCGCATCATAAAGGTGGTATAGGGCACCTCGCCGCTTTCAAGGCCCATGTTGGTGACGATATGGCCCTTGCCCTGTGCCTCAAATGCGGATGCGACAGGCTCAAAGAGGGTAACGTAGTCGCCAGTGCCGCTTTCAAATGCGCCGCCCATAAGGTTGAACTGTATGTTGCTGATGACCTCAACATCCCTGCCCGGCTCAAGGCCGTGGCTGCGCAGCACGTACAGCAGCGTCATGTAGGGCATCCCTCCGGGGCGGCCGCCGATTACCGACTTGCCACGCATTTTCTCAAAGTCAAAGTTTGCGTCCGCCTCACGGCCCAGCAGGAAGGAGCCGTCGCGCTTGGTTAGCTGGGCAACTATCATGGGATGGTCTTGCTTGCCCTGATTTACCACGTAAATGCCGGTCTCGGGGCCCATCAGGGCAACGTCCGCCTCACCGGAGAGAAGGGCGGTCATGCTGGCGTCGCTGCCGCCGCCGGTGACGATATCCACCTGAAGGCCCTCCTCCTCAAAGAAGCCCATGGAGCAGGCCGCATACAGGGGGGCATAGAATACCGAGCGGGTGACCTCGTTGAGTGTAACGGTGCGAAGGCCGCCGCTGTCTGCGCCGCAGGCGCAGAGGCACAGGGCCATCAGCAGGCACAGTACTGCCGCTGTCAGTCTTTTCATATATGGCATTATCCTCCATTGTTTAGTTGCTCTATAATATGCTCCGCCGGCAAAAGTGTGCCAACGCACAAAAGGACGGGAAATCCCGTCCTTTTGTGATGCTTTGAGGTTTATTTATCCTTGCGGCTATCCTGAATATTGTCCAGCGCATACTCAAGGCACTGCTCAACCACAGATGTGAAAGTGGTTTTATTTTCCTTGGCTATTTGCTCCAGCTGGCTTGTAATATGCTCGGGCAGGCGCATTGTCTTTGTAACAGTCTTATCCTTGGGCCTGATCTCAAGCATAGTCAAAGCCGCCTTTCGCTAATATTTTAGAAGCCGAAGAACTCAGCGATTGCGGCCCAGAAGGACACATCGCCGGTCTTGGGGATCTCCACCTCGGCAAAGTATGCGCCGTTGGGGATGAAATTAGTGGTAATGCTGGTAGAATTCCAACGAACGGTTATCCACTTTGCGCCTGCGGGTATGCCGCTTACGGTAAAGCTGCTGCCGTTGCCGGAGAAGCCTACGGGCACGCCGTCAATTTCAACGCCGGTGGGCACGTCAGACTTGGAGGTGCTGAAGCTGTTGCCGCCGTTGTAGGTGAGCTTAATGCCGCTGCCGGAAGACTTGGGAGCCTCGGGCTTAGTTTCACCTGCACGTTTGCATTTGTGGGGGCAGGGAGCGGGGCCTTCCTGGAGATCATCAGGAATGGTGCCAGTAGGTTTGTCAGGGGCGCCGTCGTTATCATTTGCATATACAACATTTACACCGATATATGCCTTAAGTCCCTTAACAGCATACTGATCGCCGCCGAAAATCTGGTCGAAAGGAATCAAATTCATGTGGAGGGCGGCGGCGACGCATTGGCTATGATCGTAGTCTGCAGGAAGCCCACCATATTGATAACCGGACTCAACACGCATACCGCGTCCATTATTCATATCGGCAGGAGTAGGCTCGCAATAGTGGTAATCTGCCCAATCACCGTAGTAAACGTTAACATCATTACATGTAATGGTGTACTTGCTGGTGTCGGGGTAGTTTATACCGCCAATTGTGGTAGTTTTTTCAAGACGGCCCATAATCATACCACACATACGGTAGTTATAGTAGTCGTAAGAAGCTGTACAATCGTTGTAAGCATCCAGACGGCAGGCAATGTCCACAGTATCGAAGGTGTAGGTTGCGCCGGGTTCAGCCTGCCCGACAATACCGCCGATGGAACTGTCGAAGGAACCCCAGAGGCCGGCCAGTACTGTAGATGCATAAATTTTAATATTTTTAAAGGTATAGTTGCCTGCACCTGACCAGCCGATAATGCCGCCGAGGCCGTTGTTGTAAGTACCAAATTTGGAGTTGGATATTTTTATGTTCTCAAAGACACAGGTTCCGGTTGCGCTGCCGCAAATGCCGCCAACGTCGCCGCCTTCAATAACACACTCAGCACCGTCGATGGTCAGGTTCATTACAGTAGCGTTATTCAGTTTACCAAACAGGCCGATAGAGCCGTAGGAGCCCCATTCATAGCCAAAGGTCCAGCCGCTCTGGTAAAGCTTATAAATAATATGGCCATCTCCATCAAAGGTACCCTCAAAAGCGTTGCTACTGTCACCGATGGGGTTAAAGCTGTCGAAACTGTCAAGATTCAAACAAGCTCCCAGCTTGATGGTTTTGCCTGCAAAGCTATTGCCGCCATCTACGAGCTTAGCAAGACCTGCCAAGTCTTCTGCAGTTTTCAGCACAAACTCGGTATCGGTATCGTTATACCAAGAAGTAACTGCGGTGCCGTCCCAAGTATCAATTACTTCGGCTGCCATCGCCACGCCGGGTATCATGCACAGCACCATCAGCATGACTAAAATGAAAGAAATACTCTTTTTCACTTATTTTTCCTCCTAAACATAACTCTTTTAGGTTAACAAAATAAGCGTATTACAAATGTTGCCAAAAGTCAACTCAAAAGAGGTAATTTTTTACGCCAAAAACAGTTCATGATACATATTGGATAGCTTTTTATTCATATTTATTTGTAAGGAGAGCAAAAGTGACAATAGGTATGGCTGTAAGGCAGAGGATACTTGAGCTTTGTCAGGAAAACCGCATAACTGTCAACAAACTTGCCACCATCAGCGGCATAACCCAGTCCACCCTCAACAATATAGTTTCCGGCCGCAACAATAGCGCCACCGTGGCCACAATTAAAAAGATATGCGACGGATTAAACATTACAATTCAGGACTTTTTTAATGCTGAGTGCTTCCGTGATCTGGAGCGGGAGATAGAATAACATACACAAAAACGGCGGCGCACAGAGCCGCCGTTTTTGCATGCATATTCATTATTTTTTTACGAAATCATGCCTTGCGCTGGGCAAACTGCGTCCTGCCGTAATGCACCAGGGCCACAAAGGAGAACGCTACGGAAAGGCCGAAAACAAGGGTGCTGAGGCTGCATACTGAGGTAATGAAGGGGGAGATATCCAGTTCCCTCAGCAGCGCCATTACTATGCTGGTGCTGAACAGGGTGGTGGCGGCCTTGCCGAAGGTGTCCGCATAGGCCACTGCCTTGTAACGCAGCATGATGAGCCCTCCCAGCATCATTATGCTTTCCTTTATAATTACCGCTATCATCATGTACTGGGGTATCCAGCCCGCCCGGTAAAAGCATATGGATATCACAAGCAGAGTCACCTTGTCCGCAACGGGGTCCAGTATCTTGCCAAGGTCTGATACCCAGTTGTTGGCCCGGGCAAGGGCACCGTCCAATACGTCTGTCAGCATGGATACGCCAAAGGACACACAGCAGGAGGTATAGTTGTCCTCCATAAAAAAGTACGCGAACACCCCCGCCATTAGTATGCGGATGGATGTGAGTATGTTTGGCAAATGTCGCATAGCCGCTCCTTGAAAGCTGAACGTATCAGCATAATAGCATTATTATGCTTTAAAGATAACAAAAAAAAAAAAAAATGACAATAAACTGAAGGTGAAAGAATTGTAAAATTCGCCTAAACATGGAAAACCTATGACAAAAACCGCACAAAATTTAAAACAGGCGGTTCTTTCGTTGACAGGGCGGGGTCTAAAGGATAAAATAGATAAGGTTATGAACCGGCTTGACCTGAGCGGCAGCGGGCCTCAAAAGGCCCTTGTCATCAGCGTTATAAACACACACATTTAAGGAGATAAGTTATGCGTAAGAACACCCGTACCCTTCGCCTTGCGGCAGCAGCCATGACCCTGATCCTGGCGATGACAGCCCTGGTTGGCTGCAGCGCCGTGGTTTCCGATCCTGTGGTCGCCAAGGTAGGGGACGTTGAGATCATGTATTCCACCTTCTACAACGCTTTCAGCAGCTATGCCCAGTATGGCATCATCGATACCAGCACCGCTCTCACTGCCCAGGAAGGCCGTGATATGATAATGGATATGCTGGTTGATTCCGTAGTGCCTATGGCTCAGGCCAAGGCAGAGGGCGTTACCCTTACCGATGAAGAGGCAGAGGATGCAAAGTTTGAAGCCGAATTGGCTATGTCAAACTATCTGGCCAGCTATATGGACACCACTATCGAGGATGTGGAAGAGCGCAAGGCTGCCGCTATCAAGGAATTTGATGCCGATTATAAGGCAGCAAACCTGAACTATGCCGACCTTATGGAGCAGATGGAAGAGGAATATCTGAACAATGCCTTGGGCAACAAGCTCCTGGAGACCGTTTACGCAGAAATAGCCGAGCCCACCGATGATGAGCTCAAGGCCCGCTACGAGGAAGAACTTGCAGCTGACGTAGAGGCTTATGCCGCCAACCCCAGCCAGTATTACAATGACGACATGTACTTTGGCTACTATGGCAACCTCCGCCCCCTGCAGGCCCCTGAGGGACTGTATTATGTAAAGCACATCCTTATCAAGAACGCAGAGAATGCCGACGAAGAGGATAAGGACCGCGACTATAAGGCTCTTGCTCAGGAAGTTCTGGATAAGGTAAACGCCGGCGAGGATTTCGAGGCCCTTATCGAGGAATACAATGAGGACCAGGGAATGGAAACCTATACCGAAGGCTATATCATCGGCGCAGATTTTGAAGGCATCTATGATGAGGCTTTCCAGAAGGCCGCCGCCGAGCTGAAGAAGGAAGGCGATGTTTCCGGTCTTGCAGAGGGTTCCTTTGGTATCCACATTATCAAGCGCTATGGCGATGTAAGCACCGAGCCCGTTCCCTTTGAAGATGTAAAGGAAGAAATCAAGACCCTGATTCTCGACAGCCTGAAGGATGAGATGTACACCGCCAAGGTAGCCGAGTGGAAGGAAGGCCTTGAGATCGTAACCTATGACAAGCGCGTTCAGTACGTTGGCGTAAATCAGTAATCTGCAAAGTTACCAAGCATATCGCCGTGTGCCTGCTGGCATGCGGCGATGTTTTTTATTGCTTTTTTTTGTTGCCTTCTGTATGCTAATAACTGTATGAAATGCTCTGAACGGAGAATATGAAAATGACTAAGCGTGCTTATTATGATAATGGCGCCCTCAGCTGTGAGGCTGTGGTGCTGGACTGTGTGGCTGTAGAAGGCGGCTACGAGATACTTACCGACGTTACCTCAATATTTCCGGAAAGCGGCGGACAACTGTCGGACACCGGCCGCTTAAGCGATGCAGTCATATCCCATGCCCGTGAAGAGGGTGAACTGGTATGGCACATGGCGGACAGGCCCATTGAAAAGGGAACTGCTGTCACCGTAGCGGCCGACGAAGAACCCCGTATGGACCATACCTGCCAGCACAGCGGAGAGCATATACTCTCCGGCCTTGCAAGCAAGCTTTTCGGCGCGGTAAACGTGGGCTTCCACATGGCGGAGGACTATGCCACCATCGATTTGGATACCTTCCTTACCCATGAGCAGATACAGCAGCTTCAGCGAGAGGCCAACAGGGCTGTTCAGCGCAACGTGCCTGTGACTTGTGTTGTTGTGCAGGGAGAGGAGCTTGAGAATATTCCCCTTCGCAAGCAGGCCAAGGGCCTTACCGGGGATATACGCATAGTTTACTTTGATGAGGGTGCTGTGGATTCCTGCACCTGCTGCGGCACTCACGTGGCGCTTTCCGGCGAAGTTGGCTATATCAAGATAACTTCCCACATAAAGTACAAGGGCGGCACCCGCATATGGTTCGCCTGCGGAATGAGGGCGGTGGAGGATTCCTTAAAGAATCAGGATATCGTAGACACCCTTGCGGTGCGCTTTAGCGCCAAGGCAGAGGACGTGGTGTCCGCTGTTGTGCGTCAGGGAGATGAGCTGAACACTGTAAAGCATCAGCTTCGTGAACGTACCCAGCAGCTGCAGAAATACATTGCGGCGGAGCTGCTTGAGGAAGCTGAGAATATCAGCGGCACACGGCTTGTGATAAGCCTGCAGCAGGGTGTTCAGATGAATGAGCTCAAGACCCTTGCGGAAAAGATCACCGAGCAGCCGGATGCCCTTGCGGTGCTGTTTGCAAAGAACGGCGAGACCCTTATGTATCAGCTGGCTCGGGGCAAGGGCGTAAAGCAAAGCGTAAGGGAGCTTATACAGGCTGTAAACGCAGCAGTTGGCGGCAAAGGCGGCGGACGGGATGACTTTGCTCAGGGCAGCGCACCCGTAGGTGGAGCGTCTGATGTGGATGGCACGGTAGAGCAGATAAAGAACTACTGCAAGGCGGTGCTTAAGGGCTAAAAAGGCCAAAATATATAGATAAAATCTAAAAAATCCATTGACAAAAGCCTGTGATGTGGTATAATAACCCACGGTAAAAGCAGAAGCAGCCCGCTTCTCACCCGCCGGCGGCACAGTCAGGCGTGGTATCATGGCAATAATAAACCATAAGGTTTAGTGTGTTCAGCGGGTAGGTTCTGCCCGCTGAATTTTATTTTATGGAGGTGTCCCACCATAGCCAAGGAAGAACTTCAGATCAATGAAGAAATTCGCGACAAGGAAGTGCGCCTTATCGACGAAGAAGGAAACCAGCAGGGAATCGTCCAGCTGGATGTGGCTTTCCGCATGGCCGACGAAGCAGGGCTGGATCTGGTCAAGATCGCTCCTCAGGCCACTCCCCCCGTATGCAAGATAATGGACTACGGCAAGTACAAGTTTGAGCAGGGCAAGCGTGAGAAGGAAGCCAAGAAGAACCAGAAGGTTATCGAAGTAAAGGAAATTCGCCTTTCCGCCACCATCGATACCCACGATATGGAAGTTAAAGCCAAGGCTACCGAAAAGTTCCTTAAGAACGGGGACAAGGTAAAGGTGACCATCCGTTTCCGCGGCCGCCAGATAAAGCACGGCGACCTGGGTCTGGATGTAATGGATGCCTTTTACGAAATGGTCAAGGACAGTGCTGCGATCGATCGTCCTGCAAAGCAGGAAGGCCGCAATATGTTCATGATATTAACACCTAAAACCAATTAATACAGGAGGAAACCCCATGCCTAAAATCAAGACTCACAGGGGTGCGGCAAAGCGTTTCAGCCTCACCAAGTCTGGCAAGATTAAGAGAGCAAAGGCTTACAAGAGCCACATCCTTACCAAGAAGACCACCAAGCGCGGCCGCAGACTGCGTCAGACCGGCTACATTGCCGAGTGCGAAGCCAAGAAGGTTCGCGAGCTGATACCTTACAAGTAGGAGGAAATGAATCATGGCAAGAATTAAGAGAGCAGTTAATGCCGTTAAAAAGCGCCGCAAGGTTTTCAAGCTTGCTAAGGGCTACTATGGCGCAAAGAGCAAGCAGTATCGTTCCGCTTCCCAGCAGGTAATGCGCTCCATGGCTTACGCCTATGTTGGCCGTAAGCTCAAGAAGCGTGAGTATCGCAAGCTGTGGATCGCCCGTATCAACGCCGGCGCCCGCATCTGCGGCACCACCTACAGCCGCATGATCGACGGCCTCAAGAAGGCTGGCGTAGATGTAAACCGCAAGGTTCTGGCTGACCTGGCAGTAAACGATATGGCCGCTTTCAAGAAGCTGGCTGATATCGCTGTTGAGGCCCGCGCATAACTAACAGCAATTAAGGCGCAGTCGCAATATCCGGCTGCGCCCTTTTCATTTATTTATCCACGGAGGACATACCCATGCTTATCCAGAGCACGCAAAACGATACCGTAAAGCGCATGCGCTCCCTTGCTGCTAAAAAGGGCAGGCAGGAAACCGGCCTTCACTTTATAGAAGGGGAAAGGCTGGTACGGGAGGCCATAGCATCAGGAGCGGATATTGCCGAGCTCTTCATCGAGGAGGGCAAAGAGGCGGGGGACATAGCTTCATCCGCAGCAAAGGTGTATACCGTTACACGCAGGGTACTGGAGAGCATGACGGATACCGGTACCCCCCAGTGGATATGCGCCGCCGTGCGCACACAGGACACCACTCCCCCCGAAAGATATCCCGCCGGCCTTATCGTGGCGCTGGATAGGGTACAGGATCCCGGCAATCTTGGTACCATACTGCGTACCGCAGACGCTATGGGTGCTGTGGGGCTGCTGCTGGGCAGCGGCTGTGCTGACCCCTTTGGCCCAAAGGTGCTGCGCTCCACAATGGGCAGCCTGTACCATATCCCTGTATGGCAGGGCCAGCTTGCAGATGAACTTGCAAAGCTTGAACAAGCGGGTTTCTCCCTGATATGCGGTCATCTTGACGGAGATGAGACACTTCCGCCGGTGGGGGATAAATGCGTGCTGATAATCGGCAACGAGGGCAATGGGGTATCCGACGAGGTTGCGGATATGTGTGAAAAATACCGCCTGACAATGTACGGCAGGGCGGAGAGCCTCAATGCCTCTGTGGCGGCAGGGATACTTATGTACGAGCTTGCCCATGCCATGAGAGGACAATAAAACTTATACTGCGGAGAAACATATGAATAACGAAAATAACTTTGCAAAGAACTATACCGCCCTGCGCTGGGGATACCTTGTGCTGTGTACCATCCTGCTGCTGTTTCTGGGGCTTATTTACGCATGGTCGGTATTCCGCATACCCCTCGAAACGGAATTCGGCTGGACGCCCTCACAGGCCTCTCTGGTGTTCTCCGTCAGTATGATGCTGTTCTGCCTTGGCGGCCTTGCTTCCGGAATTATGCAGAGAAAATTCAGCATTAAGGTTACTGTCATATGCAGCGCCGTGTGCATGCTGGCGGGCTTTTCCGCCGCATCCATGGCAAAGGGACTGCTTGGCATATGCTGCACATACAGCCTTTTGTGCGGCCTTGGCGTAGGCTTGGGCTACAATTCCTGCCTCAGCGTTGTTATGTCCTGGTTTCCCGACAAAAAGGGATTGGTATCCGGTATAGCCCTCATGGGCTTTGGCTTTGGCGGCATGGTGTTCGGTACCCTCAGCGCAAACCTTATAGGCTCTATTGGCTGGCGCAAAACTTTCCTGATTTTCGGCTTCCTGTTCTTTGCGGTTATCCTCGTGGGCGCATTTATCCTAAGGCTTGCTCCTTCTGAGTTTGCCGCCAAAATGGCCGCGGGCAATAAGGCAAAGGCATCCCTCAGGGATATGGATTGGAAGCAGATGATGGGCTGCCGTCAGTTCTGGCTGTATTTCGTATGGGCCATCATACTTTCCGCGGCAGGCCTTGCGGTGATGAATGAGGCGGCCTCCTTTGCCCAGTGCTTTGTGGGCGAAAACTTAGCCCGTGTGGCCACCCTTGCGGGCATGGTATCCATAGCAAACGGCGTAGGCCGCATAATATTCGGTCAGCTCTTTGACAGGATTGGCTATCGCAAAACCATGCTGGGCGTGTGCGGCATGTTTATATGCGCGTCAGGCGCATTGCTTCTTGCCAACAGCACCATGAGCATACCTGTGCTGGCAGCGGGCTTTATATTCCTGGGCCTTGCCTATGGAGGAGTTACCCCCACAAACTCCGCGTACGCTTCTTATTTCTTCGGCACAAAGAACTACGCTTTCAATTTCAGCCTTGTAAACCTTAACCTCATCATAGCCTCATATCTTGGGCCTGCCTGCGGCAGCCTCTCATATGCGGGCACGTTCCTCGTGATACTTGCCTTCGGTGTCATGGGAATATTCATAAGCCTTGCTATAAAGGAATATAAGGAAAAGGGAGTACAGGCGTAAAGAAGTACATTAAAAGGGCGTGACCATATGGTCACGCCCTTTTTGTATGCTTTACAGGCTGTCGCCAAAGTCTCTGCGGAAGGCTGCCGCAAGCTGCTCCTGCCAGTCGCTGTCCGCTTCCAGCTTGCCGAAGAAGAAGCGGAGCGTGTTAGGCTCCTGTACCCAGCGAAGGCCGCCGATAAGGTGGCGATTGCGGAACAGCCAGTCGATGCGATCCACGGCGTACATGACCTGAGACAGGGTGAATACCCTGCGGGGCATGGCCAGACGCACAAGCTCCATTGCGGCCATAGGCTCTGTGCCGTCAGGTTCACGCTGCTCGGACAGGGTGCCGCGCTCCATGCCGCGGATGCCGCCTGCGATGTATATGGCTGCCGCAAGGGCGCCTGCGGGGTACTGATGGTCATCCAGATGGGGAAGGAACTCACGGGCGTTCAGATGGCAGCCAAGGCCGCCTGCGGGGGTCACAACGGGTATGCCCCGCTTAATAAGCTCATCCGTCATGAACTGGATAAACTGGGGGCCCTGGCTGATGATATCCTCATCCATGGTTTCATCAAGGCCCACGGTGATGGCTTCCATCTCCCGTACGCTCATGCCGCCGTAGGTGAGGAATCCCTCAAACATGGGGACTAGCTCCATCATGCGGTCGCAGAGGGCCTTATCTCGTACGCAGATGCCGCCGCCACGGGCAAAGCCCAGCTTTCGGGCGGAGAAGTATACTATGTCAAAGCAGTCCGCAAGGGCGCGGGTGATCTCACGGATGGACATATCAGCACAGGCTGTCTCACGGGTCTTTATGAAGTGGAGGTTATCCTGAAGAAGGCTTGCGTCCAGCACTGTCATGATGCCGTTGTCACGGGCCAGCTTTGTGGCGGCGCGGCAGTTTTCAAGGGAGAAGGGCTGGCCGCCGATAAGATTGGTGCCTGCCTCAAGGCGCAGGAAGGCCATATGGCCCTTGTTGCGCTCGATGGAGGCTTTGAGCTTATCCAGATCCATGTTGCCTTTAAAGAGGCATTCGCTTGTGGTATTGATGCCCTCATCGCTTACCAGCTCCTCAACCCTGCCGCCGCACTGGGTAATGTGGGCCTTGGTGGTGGTAAAGTGGAAGTTCATTGCAACCACGTCGCCGGGCTTTACGAATGTTTTTGCGATGATATGCTCTGCGGCTCTGCCCTGATGGGCGGGCAGAAAGAATTCCATGCCGAATATTTCCTTAAGCTTTGCGTGCAGGCGGTTGAAGGTCTCGCTGCCGGCGTATGCGTCATCTGCCACCATCATGGCGGCAAGCTGATTGTCGCTCATGGCGTTTACGCCGCTGTCGGTGAGCATATCCATGAATACGTCACGGTTCTGAAGCAGGAAGGTATTGCAGCCGGCCTGCTGTATTGCCTCAAGGCGCTGCTCCACAGGGGGCAGGTTAAGCTTTTGTACGATGCGTACCTTGTGCATCTCGAGGGGTATGTTTTCGCCGCTGAAGAATTTTACCTTGGTCATTTTGAGTGTCCTCCTGAAATAAAATAATAGATTTTTCGGAGGTACCCTTTGGCGGTGATACCGGCCGATAAAACATGGGAACAAAAAAGCCCGTCCCCTGACTTGCAGAGGACGAGCGCCAAATCCCGTGTTACCACCTCAATTTATCCGGTTCTCACGATACCGGACCTTTTCGAGTACCCAATGCGGACACAGCCGCCCTATACTCTATCACTGTAACGGGTGAAGCCCGTCCCCGCCTACCG
>X73_One_humped_Camel__coassemble_256_pt1 | contig 21112 bp, 18 predicted proteins | sample X73_One_humped_Camel__metabat2_high_PE_013 | metagenome-assembled genome bin X73_One_humped_Camel
CCGTTCTTTTTGCGTTGAGTGGGAATTTATCTATACCCACCCGCCACCCTTTAAAGAAGCTTCTCCCTTGCGGGAGAAGCGGGTGGGCTATCGCAAGCATAGGTGAAAAGACCGGATTGATTTTTGGATTAAGGATGGATTTCCACTATTCGGCTTTTTCGCAGGAAAAGCTACAAGAAAAGGGTGGCGGGTGGGATTAGATAATTTCGATATTTATTATCACGATGACAGATATACATCATCAGTTCTTTGAATTTCACATGGTTTATCCCTGTGTGTTACGCTGAAAATACAAAAATTTTGTTATATGGAGGAACGTATATGTCCGATTATGTACAGATGTGGAAAGACCTGGGCATGGATCTTGAGACCCATGACCTGCTGTGTCAGGTGCTGCCTACCGCCGTCGGCGATGTGTATCTGACTCAGGAAAACCGCCCCACCGCCATGGATTTCTGGGATCTGGTAATATCCGAAGTTCACGGCATACGCCCCGCCGAGCTCATAGCTGCCCAGAAGGAAGGCCGCAAGGTATTCGGCACCTTCTGCGTATACGTTCCTGATGAAGTTGTGGTTGCCGCAAACGGCATAGTCACCGGCCTCTGCGGCGGTTCCCAGTTCTGGGTACCCGATGGGGAAACCGTACTTCCCAAGTCCACCTGCCCCTTAGTCAAGGCTTCCGTAGGCGCACGCCTGGGCCGCACCTGCCCCTTCTTCCGCATTGCGGATATGTACGTTGGCGAAACCACCTGCGACGGCAAGAAGAAGGCATACGAAATACTGGGCGAGGATGTTCCCATGTACATCATGGACGTTCCCCAGATGAAGCGGGAAAAGGACATCCTCAAGTGGAAGGATGAGATCGCAGAATTTGCAAAGACCGTTGAAGAATTCACCGGTAACAAGATCACTGTTGAAAAGCTGGCAGAGGCCATACACATCATCAACGAAAAGCGCAAGGCCCTCCAGAGGGTATACGACTGCCGCAAGTCCGAGTGCCTGCCCATCTCCGGCCGCGACGCTCTGCTTATGACCCAGATCTCCTTCTTTGACGATCCCGTTCGCTGTGCCCAGATGTGCAACCGTCTGGCGGACGAGCTGGAACAGCGCATCAAGGACGGCGTAAGCGTAGTTCCCGCCGGCACCAAGCGCATACTGGTTACCGGTACTCCCCTTGCAGTGCCCAACTGGAAGCTGCATAACATCATCGAAACCAGCGGCGGCGCCGTTGTCTGCGAAGAAATGTGCACCGGCACCCGCTACTTTGAGAACCTGGTGGATGAGAGCAAGACCACTCTGGACGAGCAGTTCATGGCACTGTCCCAGCGCTATATGAAGACCAACTGTGCCTGCTTCACCCCCAATACCGGCCGTATCGACGACATACTGCGCCTGTGCAAGGAGTACAAGGTTGACGGCGTTATCGACTGCAGCCTGAAGTTCTGCTGCCTGTACGATACCGAAAAGTACAGCGTATCCCGCGCCCTCAAGGATGCAGGCATCCCCGCTCTCAGCCTTGAGACCGACTATACCGATACCGATGCAGAACAGCTCCGCACCCGTATCGGCGCATTCATTGAGATGATCAATGGATAACGAGGATATTCGCTATTACATTCTCTTTAAAACCTATGAGCACGGCCTTGCCCTTAAGGACATACTGACGGAGGACGGGATAAAATGCCGCATCGCCCCCGCCCCAAGGGCAATACAGGGAGAGCTTTCCTGCGGAATGAGCCTGCTCATAGAGCCTGAGCATATAGAGGCTGCGAAGGCAAGCATAGCCGCCCATAATGGGGTTTATCACGACATTGTGCCGCTCTCGGGGCAGATAAAGTCCCACAGGGACAGATACTGCTGATACAAAGAGGAATAAATAAAAGCAAAATGCGGGAGGATATAATGGGTATCCTCCCACTTTTTGCGTGCTATCGATAACGATGTTTTCGTTATCGATATTTTGAATATCGAAAATTTGAAAAGGATATAGCCTACGCTGTATACTATACACATCAAAGAATGTAAAGGCAGGAACTAATATTGGATATCAGCCTGGGACAACTTGAGGCATTTGTAAGCGTGGTGGAGAACCGCAGCTTTTCAAAGGCGGGGGAAGAGCTTTTCCTGAGCCAGTCCACCATCAGCAGCCATATCGCAAAGCTGGAACGGGCGCTGCAGGCAACGCTGCTTCAGCGGCGGGAAAAGAAAAACGTGGAGCCCACCGAGGAGGGTATGCAGGCATACCGGGTTGCGGTGCAGATACTCAATCAGGCAAAGGCGCTGGAGGATATGTTCCGCCAGGAGGCGGCGGATCAGCCCATCATCTCCATTGCGTCCTCCACCGTACCCTCAAGCTATATACTGCCGGATATACTCAACGGCTACAACGTCGCCCGGCCGGAATGCCGCTTCCTTGTGCTGGACGGAGACAGCGCCTTTGCGCTGGACAGGCTGCAGGCGGGAGAGGCGGTCTTTGCCTTTGTGGGCACAAAGAGCCGCAAGAGCATGATCTGCTATCATACCGTGTGCCGTGACAGGATGGTGCTGATAACCCCAAAGACCCCCGAATACATGGAAAAAAAGAAGACGGGAATGCTGGGGCGTGAGCTGCTGGACAGGCCCATGATACTGAGGGAAAGCGGCTCCGGAACCAGACGGGAAACCGACAACTACCTTAAATCCATAGGGGTGGACCCTGCAAAGATAACCGTTGCCGCCTACATGAACAACATTGAAGGAATAAAGAGCATGGTGGCGGGGGGCGGCGGCGTATCCATACTGTCCGAGCGGGCGGCAAGGGATTCCATACAGAGCGGCCGCGTGCTGTGCTTTGACCTTGAGGAGGACGGCCCCTATCGGGATATATGCATAGCATACCTTAAAAACCGCTGCTTTACCGCGGCGGAGCAGGCCTTTTTGAATTACGTTAAAAAGAGAGAAAACATCAAAGAATAAAACATATTACCATCAGGAGGAAACAGCAATGGCAAAGATACTGGTAAACGCAGTGGGCGATCAGTGTCCCATCCCCGTAGTTAAGGCCACCAAGGCTCTGGGCGAAGTAACCGAAGCGGGAACCGTGGAGGTACAGGTGGATAACGAGATAGCCATACAGAACCTTACCCGCCTTGCGGACAGCAAGGGCCTTAAGAGCAAGTCCGAAAAGCTTGGGGATAAGCTTTTCTCCATCACCATGGAAGTTACCGGCCCCGTAGCCGCAGATGGCAGCGAGGCAGTATGCGTGCCGGACAGCCGGGGGGATTTCATCGTGGCGGTGGACAGCGACGTGATGGGTAAGGGCTCTGATGAGCTGGGCGCCACCCTTATGAAGGGCTTCATTTATGCCGTATCCCAGCTGGAGAAGCTCCCCAAGGCAATGCTGTTCTACAACGGCGGCGCAAAGCTCACCGTTGAGGGCGCAGTATCCGTTGAGGACCTGAAGAACATGGAAGCACAGGGCGTAGAGATACTCACCTGCGGCACTTGCCTGAACTTCTACGGCCTTACCGACAAGCTGGCGGTGGGCACCGTTACCAATATGTACACCATCGTTGAAAAGCTCTCAAGCGCAAGGGTGATCAAGCCGTGATATATCTTGACAATGCGGCAACCACCATGCGAAAGCCGGCTGGGGTCATCCCGGCGGTGGTGAAGGCAATGGAATCCATGGGCAACAGCTCCAGAGGAACCCACGAGGGGGCTCTGGACGCCGCCCGCAGCGTATACCGCACAAGGGTAAAGCTTGGGCGTATGTTTGGCTGCCCTGAGGAGCGGGTGATATTCACCTGCAACTCCACCGAGGCGCTGAATATAGCCATATCCGGCACCATAGATAAGGGCGACCACGTTATAACCACCGACCTTGAGCACAATTCCGTGCTGCGTCCCCTGTACAGGCTGGAGGCGGAAAAGAGCGTGGAGCTGAGCTTTGTGCCTGCGGACAAGCTGGGCAATGTGGACTATGCCGACTTTGAGCGGCTGATGCGGCCCAATACAAGGGCGATAGTCTGCACCCATGCATCCAATCTTACCGGCAACCATGTAGATATACAGTGGGTGGGCGAAATAGCCCACAGGCACGGTGCGCTGCTTATAGTTGACGCGTCCCAGACCGCAGGGGCTTTTCCCATCAACATAAAGGAGATGGGTGTGGACGTGCTGTGCTTCACAGGGCACAAGAGCCTTATGGGCCCTCAGGGCACAGGCGGACTGTGCGTTGGCGAAGGCGTGGAGATACGTCCCTTTAAGGTGGGCGGCTCCGGCGTTCAGTCCTACAGCAAGACCCAGCCCGAAGAATATCCCACCCGCCTTGAGGCGGGCACCCTCAACGGCCACGGCATAGCGGGCCTTGGTGCGGCGCTGGATTTCATAGAGCAGGTGGGCATGGACAGCATATACCAAAAAGAGCATCAGCTCATGACCCGCTTTTATGAAGGGGTAAAGGACATAGAGGGCGTAACCGTTTACGGCGACTTTTCCCGCATGCGCAGCCCCGTTGTGGCGCTGAACATTAAGGATTACGATTCCTCTGCCGTATCGGATGAGCTTTCCGAGTATTATGGCATTGCCACCCGCCCCGGCGCACACTGCGCCCCCAGGATGCACATGGCTCTGGGCACCAAGGAGCAGGGGGCCGTGCGCTTCAGCTTTGGGTGCTTCAATACCCAGGACGAGGTGAACGCCGCCATATATGCCGTAAGGGAGATCGCCCGATGAGAGAAAAACGGCTGTACCTTGTGATAACCTTCCACACCACCTCCGCCGCCATGGCAATGGAGGCCCTCTGTGCCGAGAAAGGCCTGCCCGGGCGGCTGATACCTGTGCCACGGGAGATAACCGCAGGCTGCGGCATGTCCTTCCGGGCGGAAGTTGAGCAGGAACAGGAGCTCCTTGCGGCCGCAAAGGAGGCAGGGATTCAGGTGGACGGAGCATATAAGCTTTGGCTTTAAAAGGGAAAAACAATACACATAAATCGAGACGGCCGTTCCTTTGGAGCGGCCAACATTACAAAACACCTGGAGCGAGAGGAGAACCCACATGGATAAAAGCAAGCATTCCTGTATAGACTGCGGGGTAACAAACTGCAACCTTCAGGATAAACAGTATCCGGATTTCTGCATCACCACCCATATGGATGAAAAGGTTCTTGCGGAGGCTATGGAGCTGTATAAGGAGGATGAAAACCGCCGCTCCATGATAGCCGCAGGTGAGGTGGAATATGACCACTACTGCCAGTATACCCGCATTGAGGAAATAATGGCATACGCCCGCAAAATGGGCATGAAAAAGATAGGAATAGCCACCTGCGTGGGCCTTATCAGCGAAAGCAGGACGCTGGCCTCCATATTGCGTCACAACGGCTTTGAGGTATACGGCATAGCCTGCAAGGCTGGCGTACAGAAAAAGACCGACGTGGGCATACCCGAAAGGTGCAATGCCATTGGGGAAAATATGTGCAATCCCATACTTCAGGCAAAGCTGCTGAATGAGGCAAAGACAGACCTAAACGTGGTGGTGGGCCTGTGCGTGGGCCACGACAGCCTGTTCTATAAGTATTCCGACGCACTGGTCACCACTGCCGTTACCAAGGACAGGATCACCGGCCACAATCCTGTGGCGGCGCTGTACGGGGCAAACTTTTACTTTAAAAAGAGATTTTACCCGGAAAACAAGTAACAGCATTAAAAACTGTAACAGGGCTTCTGCCACATAATAAAACACCGCAAGCGCATACTTGCGGTGTTTTTTATTGCTGTGTTTACATAAACAGAGAGAAGGATACGAACAGGGAGCTCAGCAGGCTTGCAACAAGGGATACAACGGTTATCTGGGTATTGATGGAGGGGCCTGCGGTGTCCTTGAAGGGATCGCCTACGGTGTCGCCGATAACGGCGGACTTGTGGGCCTCGCTGCCCTTGCCGCCCTCGTTGCCGGCTTCCACGTACTTTTTGGAGTTATCCCACAGACCGCCCGCGTTGGACATGAACAGCGCCAGCAGCAGGCCGCTTACGATATTGCCCAGCAGGAAGCCGCCAACAGCCCTGGGGCCCCCTATGAAGCCCACTATGACAGTGGCCAGTATGGACATGAGGCCGGCGGGGATAAGCTCTTTGAGGGCGCCTGCGGCGGCGATGTCGATGCACTTGCCGTATTCGGGCTTTACACCGGGCACGCCTTCCCGAAGGCCAACTATGGTATCAAACTGGCGATGGATCTCGGCTACCATGCGCTGTGCGTTTTTATCCACGCCCAGTATCAGCATTGCGGAGAATACCGCGGGGATGGCCGCGCCTATCATAATGCCGAAGAATACATTGGGGTCCATCAGGTCAAAGCCCGTGATGGGCGCCATGCCCTTTGCGGCAAGTGCCACGTTTACCTCGGACATGAATGCGCCCAGGAGGGATATAACCGTAAGGCCTGCGGCGCCGATGGAGAAGCCCTTGGTAACTGCCTTTACGGTGTTACCTGCGCTGTCCAGCTCATCCGCGATGCGTATGGTCTCTTCACCGAGGCCGCCCATTTCAGCAAGGCCGCGGGCATTGTCCACGATGGGGCCGTATGCGTCGTTGGAGATTATCATACCGACGATGGACAGCATGCCTACCGCCGCCATGGATACGCCGAATATGGCGTATCCATCTCCCAAGGGGGCGCACAGCTTATAGGCAACAAGGGCGGAAACGGCAATGCCTATCATGGCGGGCAGGGCGGAGATAAAGCCGTAGCTTACGCCGGAGAGTATGGTGAAGGCGGGGCCGGACTTTGAGGCGTGGGCCACCTTGTGGACAATGGGCATGGTGTCATCGGTAAAGTAGTCGGTAGTAAGGCCGATGATAACGCCAACCAGCAGGCCTGTGGTGGATGCGCCCCATATGCGCCAGGAGAAGCCCTCGAACAAAGCGGTGGCTATGGCGGTGAGGGCCATGAATATGCCGGTGGTAACGTAGGTGGAGGAGTTCAGCGCCTTGGTGGGGCTGCCGTTTTTGCCTATGCGGGCGGTGGCTATGCCTATGATGGAGGCCAGCAGGCCCAGCAGGGCGTAGCAGAATACCATGGATACGTTGTTGAAATCCCCGGTGAGGCTCTGGGCTATTACCAGTGCGGAGGTCATGGCCGCCACGTTGGAGTCAAACAGGTCTGCGCCCATGCCTGCCACGTCGCCTACGTTATCGCCCACGTTGTCGGCGATAACGGCGGGGTTACGGGGGTCATCCTCAGGGATGCCCAGCTCCACCTTGCCGGTAAGGTCTGCGGAAACGTCGGCGGTTTTGGTAAATATGCCGCCGCCTGCCTTGGCAAAGAGGGCGAGGGAGCTTGCGCCGAAGGAGAAGCCCAGCAGTATGGAGGCATCACCCACCAGCATAAGCACTGCGGATACGCCGAGGAGGGAGCAGCCCACCACCAGCAGGCCCATTACCGCGCCGCCTCTGAAGCCAATGAGGAAGGATGGCTTTATGCCATGCTGTGCGGCCTCGGCGGAGCGGCCGTTGGAAAGGCTGGCCACCAGCACGCCTATCTTGCCCGCTATTGCGGAAAGCACTGTGCCCGCTATGTAGGCAAGGGCCATGGAGATATTTTCTGCTGCGCCGCCCTTCCAAATGGGGGAAGGCAGGAACAGGAATATCAGCAGAGCGGCCACAGCGGCGAAGATGGCCAGTATTTTGTATTCCCGGTTCATGAAGGTATTCGCTCCCTCCCGTATGAGGGTGGCTACCTCCTGGATGGTTTTATTCTGCTGTGGCTGGCGCTTTACCCACAGGTAAAGGTAAACTGCAAAAGCGAAGGCGATGGCCGCGGTAAGTATACTCAGGCCGTAAAAGAGGGAAAGTTGCGGTTCCATAAAATGTCCTCCATTCTGTAAGGATAGTATTGATGTGGGGGTAGCAGAGATAGGTAAGAATCAGAGACGGCAGGTATAAACATACACAGATGGTGAATAAAAACAGGGCAAAGCCATGGGATGACCCTGCCCCGAATGCTTAAACATTGGCGGAGTCTTAACAATAGCTCCGCGAATAATCGAGATAAATCAGGCGGGATACGCCGCCTGATGACAGGCTCCACCACTTATTCCGATTATGTATTATTATAATACAAAAAGTTTTTTAGGTAAAATAAAAATATATAATATCGACCCAATGTGCCATAAGCACCGCTGTCGGGCGGGGATGAGATATACCTATGCGAAAAGCGGCGTAATTAGCCGTATCCCGGCAAAATAAAAGAGCCGCACATGCGGCCCGGCGTGAGTCAGTGCAGCTTTCTTTCCAGCTTTGTTTTGTTGCCCTGCTCGTCCATTATATAGGTATTGTCAAGCTGGGAAATAAGGCTCTGGCGGAATTCGTTTATGTATTCCCTGCGCAGGGCGTCCCGCTCCTGTATTTCTTCAGGGGAAAGGCCCTCTGCCTTTGCCTTTTTTGCAAGCTCATTTATGCGCTGAATTTTTTCGGATATCACGATGTGTCCTCCATAAGATTGTAAGGATATTATACCCCGTATCCGGCGTCTTCGCCGCAAGGCGAAGATACATAAAAGGGTGGATGGGTGGGGTAGTAATAATAATTTCTCCAGATATTACTAATTATATTATACCCTTAAAGCTTGCTTTGGTCGATATGAAAATGCGCAGCGCCTTTGCTTTACACCGCCTGCACTATGCTGTATCATAAAATCAAGTTCATTTCATAAATTTCTCCCAAGGAGGATATTTCCATAATGTACGAATTCAACACTTCTTTGGAATGTGCCGCCATGTTGGACAGGCAGGATCCCCTTGCCCATGTGAGGGAAAGGTTCTACGTAAAGGAAGGATGCATATACATGGACGGCAACTCCCTTGGCCTTTGCTCAAAGGACGCGGAAGAGGCTGTACTGCGTGTGCTTTCGGACTGGAAGGAATACGCCATAGGCGTATGGAGCGGCGCACCTACGGATTACTTCCTGTATCAGGATATACTGGGAGCAAAGCTTGCCCGCCTTATCAACGCGGACCCCGAGGAGGTCACGGTATGCACCAACACCACCGTAAACATCCATCAGGCCATCGCCACCTTCTACAAGCCCACCGAAAAGCGTTATAAGATACTGGTGGATGAGCTGAACTTCCCCACCGACCGCTACGCCGTTGCCAGCCAGGTGCGGCTCAAGGGCTATGACCCAAATGAGGCGGTAAAGGTAGTGCAGAGCTGTGACGGCCGCATTGTGGAGGAGGATGACATAATCGCCGCCATGACGGAGGACGTGGCCCTTGTGCTGCTGCCCGGCGTGCTGTACAGAAGCGCACAGCTCCTTGACCTTGCCCGCCTCACCCGTGAGGCACACAGCCGGGGAATAATCATAGGCTTTGACCTGTGCCATTCCATAGGGGCGGTGGATCATGACTTTAAGGCCATAGACTGTGACTTTGCGGTGTGGTGCAATTATAAATACCTTTCCGGCGGCCCCGGGGCAATAGCCGGCCTGTATATCAACCGCCGCCACTTTGCCCTTACTCCCGGCCTTGCAGGCTGGCAGGGCAACCGCAAGGAGACCCAGTTTGACATGCTGCCTGAGTTTGAGCCGGTATACGGCGCAGGCGCATGGCAGACAGGCACACAGCCCCTGCTTTCCATGGCGGCCACCGAGGGCGCCCTCAGCATATACGATAAGCTCAGCATGGCGGATGTGCGTGCAAAGTCCCTTAAAATCACAGCATACCTTATGTACCTCATCGACGAAAAGCTGGCTAAATACGGTTTTACCATAGGCAACCCCAGGGAGGATGCACGCCGTGGCGGACACGTTGCGCTGGAGCATGAGGACGCCATCCGCATAAACGAGGCCCTCAAGGCCCGTGGCGTAGTGCCGGATTTCCGTCCCCCCAGGGTAATACGCCTTGCCCCTGTTGCGCTGTACTGCAGTTTCACAGATGTGTACAATCTGGTAGAGATACTGGTGGATATAATGGAAACCAAAGAATACGAAAAGTATTCCTCAAAGCGGGGAACAGTAGCGTAAAAGAAAACACAACTAAAAGCACCCTCAGGGGTGCTTTTAATTTTCTTTTTCTATTGTGCCTGCTCTCTCCAGCAGCTGCTTTCTGGAGGATACGCCCAGCTTGCCGTATAGGTTTTTGTTGTGGAATTTCAGGGTGTTTTCCTTTATGTTCAGGGCGTCCATTATTTCGCGGGTGGTTTTGCCCTGAAGGTAAAGGTCGTATACTGCCCGCTCTGTGGGGGTCAGTTCAATAAGCCCCTGGGTAAAGCGGCGGCACTGCTCGGAAACCGGCTGAATGGGAAGGGAGGCTTCAGGGCTCTCCGGTGCCGGAGTATCGGAGGGGGGTGTTTCCGCCCCGAGGGCTCCTACGCTTTCCTCCTGCAGCATCATATACAGGCCCAGCAGGAAAAGCTCGCTTATTATATAGGAAACGGAAAGCATCTCAAAGTCGATATTGATAAGCTGCTCCATAAGCCATACGCCGATGTTCACCAATACCGCAAAGGCCAGTATGACGGAATGGGTGCCGGAGGGCACCTTTCTTTTTATTATGGCGTGGGCCACAATTGCCATCATGGCGGCAAAGTAGAAGAAGAGATAATAGAAATACAGCTTGTGCCAGGGGCCGTATACCTTATTGAGCACGGTGATGCCGTTTATGTGCTGTATGGATACTTCTTTATAATATATGTCCAGATATCCGGGGCTTGCCGCCACGATAAACACTCCAAGGCTTGCACACAGCAGCGCCGCCGGCAGCCACTTGCCAAAGCGCATTGAGGCGGCGTCCAGTATTATCATCAGCATGGAAAGGGGCAGAAACACAGAACCAAGATAGGATATGCGATTGGCAAGGAGGGCTTCCTCCAGGGTTTTTGATATGGACAGGGCAAAATACCCGGCGTTTACTATCAGCACCGAGGTAAAGAGCAGCAGCAGCCATATGTTTTTTTTGTGCACGAGGCAGCAATAGCCTATGAGCAGCAGCAAGGACAGCACTGCGATAACCGCATATGCCGTGCTGAGGCTTATGGACTTTTCCGCAGGGGCCCCGCAGCCGCTCATAAAGAGAAGAAACAGTGCCGCCCCAATGCACACAAGGCGTTTTTTCATAAATACGGAACTCACTTTCGGAATAAAGGGAGCGAATATGATCTTATCCCACACTTTTTCCCACACTTTTTTGCGGCATCCCACACTTTTATTTTGCCAAAGTGTGTGGATTGAATGAGAAAAGTGGTGTATTATCAAAGTGGAAAACCTTTTGGGTATGGCGAAGATGCTGAAACCAAAAGCACCCCTCATATCTATTTAATTATAGCACATTGTCCTTTGTGAATCAAAGTATGCACTTTTAAGTATCAAATCAATAATACATACGGCAGTAATCAAAAGGAGGAAAAAGAAAATGGCAAATTGCGCTTATTGCGGAACCAAGCTGGACGACAACGCAAAATTCTGCACCGCCTGCGGCGCACAGGTGGAACAGGCCCCTGTTCAGCCTGAGGTTACACAGCAGAGCGAAACTGTTCAGGGCAGTTACACCGCACCCTCACAGGGCAGCTATACCGCGCCTGCACAGGGCAGTTACACCGCGCCCTCACAGGGCAGCTATACCGCGCCTGCACAGGGCAGCTACACTGCGCCCCAGCAGGGCACATATACCCCCGCCCAGAGCTACACTCCCCCTGTACAGACTCCCACCTCTGCGGCGGCTGACAGCGGCAGCTATACCCCGCCTGTACAGAGCGGCTCTCCCGAAGGAAACTACACCCCCAAGGCAGGCAAGGTAAAGATGCCTAAGATGCCCAAGGCCCCCGCAGGCAAAAAGCGTTTGTTTATGCTGGGCGGCATAGCGCTTGTGGTGATACTGCTCATCGCTCTGGTATCCTCCTGCGGCGGTGGCGGCGGCGCGGATGCGGATGATCCCAACCTCGGCGTATACAATGCGGTAACCGCCGAGATGTGGGGCATGGAGATGCCCATCACGGATATGTTTGAAAACGGCGTATCCATTGAGCTTAAGGAAAAGGGCAAGTGCGTAATGAATATAGACGGCACCACGGGCAAGGGCAAATGGACCCTTGAGGATGGTGTATTCTATGCGGAGGCAGGCGGCGCTGAGCTTAACGGTACACTTGAAAAGGGTGTGCTGTATGCGGAAAACGTACTGGATATGGGGGTAAACCTCACCTTTGAAAAGGAAGGCGGCTATGTGGAGCCAATAGATGGGCCTCAGATCGAGGATCCCGGAGTTGCAATTGAAAGCTCCGGCATTGAGAAACAGTGGGACGGCACCTGGTACGGCGTGATGTACGTATACGAAGCCGAGGGCGACTTTGCGGGCATACCCAGCGATGCATACGACGCCTACATGGTGGTGGATGTGGATGATACGGGCTACGGCAGCTTTGAAGTATACTTTGCCGGGGTGGATGAGCCCTTTGCGGTGGCAGAGTGCAACGCAATGGATTACGGCATGGATGCCGTAAGCGGCAGAATAGTGGACATGGTGGACATGGACACCTACAACTGGATGTTCCGTCCTGTGCCCGATTATCCCGACCGCTATACTGTTACCGACACTATTGAATACGACGACAGCCTGTTTGAGTACAGCCTGTTCTTCAAGCAGTGGGGCAATAGCTGGCAGGATGAGATAGACGGCGACGAGATATTGCCTCCCTCCGTGGATGAATACGAGGCCGCCATCGCCAACGGCGAGCTGCCTCCCGTGGGCTTTGCGCCCATAGGCTATGCGGGCGACAGCGCCGCTGTTTCCGCCGTGGTGGAGGATCCCAGCGTATGGTACGGCTGGCTGTCCTTTACCGAGTTTGACGGCATAGAAAACGATGACGAGATGCACGCCGCATGGGCCTATGTGGATAAGGACTCTGAGGGCAATACCTTCTTCGAGGTATATCAGGACGGTCATCCCGACAATGCCTTCATGTCCATGTATGCGGACGTAAAGGGCAATAAGATAGTTCCCGTAATAGGCGACGAGGACGCATGGGCATCCGATACTTATCTTCTTGAAGAAAATGCAGACCAGTACGTGGGCGTGCTGGGGGATGACGGGGTACTCCGCTTTGATTACTTCTTTATCCACCATTCCCGGGAATACGGCTACCGCGTTCAGATGAACTTCCGTGTGGACGGCACTGAGTGGGACGAGGACAACGACATACTGCCCCCCAGATATGACGAATACAAGGCGGCCCTTGCCGGCGGCGCATCCGAAAGCCAGAGCGCACAGGCCGCAGAGCCCGCACCCGCGGCAGAACCTGCGCAGTCAGCAGGCGGGCCCAGCGGCTTTGGCGGAAAGCATACCGCCACCATTGCAGAGTTTATGACGGACATCCCCGCTGACTTCACCTTTACTCTCCCCGAAAGGGGCTGGGTACTGGAGGTGTACAGCGACAGCACAATTTATCTCTACAACGTGCCCACACCGGATGACGCCTACTCCAACTCTCCCCGCATCCAGTTTGAGCTGAAGGAAAATCTGGACAAGATCAATTTCTACAAGGATGACTTTGAGAAACTGAAGGAGATAGACTCCCGCACCATCGGCGGCATAGAGATGAAGGGACGCACCTACAAGAATGTGGGCATGGAATGGACAGAGTACTATGGCGAACTGCCCAGCGGCGTGTGGGTGACCTGCAAGATATCCGATGTGGATATATCCGCAGGCACCGAGGGCGCAGCAATACTTGACAGCGTAAGCATCAAATAACAGCACGAAAGGAGAGCAATATGCAGTATCGTATTGAAGGCGGCACACTGCCCGCCGTTATACTGAACCTTAACCCCGGCGAAACAATAATAAGCGAGGTGGGCGCCCGCACATGGTCCCGCGGCCCCATATATACCGAAACCAAGGCGGAGGGCGGCATAGGCAAGTCTCTGGGCCGTGTGCTGTCCGGCGACAGCCTGTTCATGAGCCGCTATACCGCACAGGGTCCCAGCGAGATAGCGTTCTCTTCCTCTTTCCCCGGCCGCATAATCGCCAAGGAGCTGCAGCCGGGCCAGAGCATAGTCTGCCAGAAGTCCGCTTTCCTCTGCGGAACAGCTGGCATCGAGGTGGCTATGCACTTCCAGAAAAAGATAGGCGCAGGCCTCTTTGGCGGCGAGGGCTTCATAATGCAGAGGGTAACAGGCCCCGGCCTTGTTTTCCTCGAGATAGACGGCTACTGTCAGGAATATGACCTTATGCCCGGGGAGCAGCTTATCTGCGATACAGGCGTTCTTGCGGCAATGGATATCACCTGCCAGCTGGATGTGCAGATGGTGAAGGGCGTAAAGAACATGCTGTTCGGCGGTGAGGGCCTCTTTGATACGGTGGTGACCGGCCCCGGCAAGGTATATCTGCAGACCATGACCATCCCCAAGCTTGCAGGCCTTATGGCGCCCTATATGATACAGAAAAAATAGTGTATAATGGATAAAAGCCTTGCGCCGCCTTTTATGGCGGCGCAAACAACAGGAGAAGCCGTATGAAACACCTTTCCATGCTGTTGGGATGCATATGCCTGATTGTTATGTTGCTTACGGGCTGCACAGAATCTGCACCTGCCCCCCTTGAAGAGCCCATATCACTTGTTTCCTTCACTTTTATGGCGAGAGGCATGACCACCGCCGATATATACAGCTATTCCGCAGAAAAAACAGAGGCCGGAACGCACCTTCATCTGGAGCTGAACTGCGGATATAACGTTATTGACGTTACGGTGGAAAAGGACGTGATGGGTGAGCTTGGAGCCATTGCCGCGGAGCATCGGCTGGACCTGTGGGACGGCTTTGATAAGGTAAGCAAGCGTGTATCCGATGGGGAGGGGTTCACATTGAGCATGACCACCGAGGATGGACGCAGTATCTATGCCAATGGAAGCAATAAGTTCCCCGCCGGATACAGCGAAGCACGTATGGCCATAGATGAGCTGTTTCAAAAGTATATCCAAGGGTAGATTTGCGGAGGGATATATTGTAAAATAATATATAATATTGCGAAAGGATTATAAGAAATGGGTTTATTCGATAAAAAATACTGCGACGTATGCGGCGAAAAGATAGGCTTCCTGGGCAACCGCAAGCTGGAGGACGGCAACCTGTGCAAGCACTGCGCAAACAAGCTTTCTTACTGGTTTGACGAGCGCAGACACAGCACCGTAGACGAGATAAAGCAACAGCTGGCCTATCGTGAGGACAACCTCAAAAAGGTGGAGCAGTTCAACGTTACCCGTGTGCTGGGCCGGGATACCAAGGTGGTCGTGGACGAGGACAAGGGCTGGTTCATGGTGGCAAGGACCGACGACTATATGGATGAAAATCCCGATGTGCTGGAGTTTTCTCAGGTTGTAGGCTGCGACTTTGACGTGGACGAAAGCAGAGGCGAACACAAGAGACAGAATGCCGAGGGGGAATATGTAAGCTATATTCCGCCCCGCTATTACTGGGATTATGACTTTACCATGAATATCCACGTAAAACATCCCTACTTTGACGATATGCGCTTTGACCTGAACGGCTCAAGCGTCAGGGTAGAGCCCAACTACGGCAGTGGCCCCTCTTCCTTCGGACGTCTCGGCATGAGCGCTCAGTTTAATCCCACTTCTCATCCTGACTATAAGGAATATGAGGATATGGGAAATGAAATAAAGGCTGTCCTCACCCAGATGCGCCAGAACGTAAGGGACAGCGTCAACGCCGCAAACGCTCCTAAGCAGAGGGTCAACTGCCCTGCCTGCGGCGCCACCACGATACCCGACGCACACGGCTGCTGCGAATACTGCGGCTCCGCATTGAAATAAATAATACTTTACAGCATATACAAAGGCACCCTATTTTGGGTGCCTTTTTGCATAAGCACAGCTTGCCCCTTGACGGTAGGGCAAATTTTATTTATGGTGTATATGCAATATGTTTTATAAGGAGCGCAGGAATATGCTTCAGGATATATCTTATGGCAGCCTCGATAACCAATACCGCACCTGTTCCCAAAAGGAGGGGGACATTGTGGTGTGCATAAGGGGCAAGGATATTCTCCTTCGCCGTGACGAGGAAGGCCTGCTGCACCTGCCCACATGGGGCGAGGTGTCAAAATGGAGCGAAAAATGGAGCCCTTGGTTTGAGGAAAAGACCGCCTTTGCCTTTGCCATGCAGGACAGGGATTACTTCCTCTACATGGGAGAAGCGGGGGAAGCTGAGGAAGGCTATGTATACGAAGCCGCCGCAACCCTCCGTGACCTGCGCTCAAAGGATGTTTGCTTTGCCTGCATGACCGCGTGGCATATATACTGCTGGTACAGGGCAAACCGCTTCTGCGGCTGCTGCGGCGAAAAGACCGCCCACGACCTGAGGGAGCGCATGATGCGCTGCCCCGCCTGCGGCAATATGATATTTCCCCGCATTGCCCCCGCCGTGATAATAGCCCTTGTGGACGGGGACAGGATACTGATGAGCCAGTATGCCAACCGCAATTATAAGCGGTATGCTCTGCTTGCGGGCTTTATTGAGATAGGTGAGACCGCCGAGGAGGCGGTGGCCCGGGAGGTAATGGAAGAGGTGGGCCTTAAGGTAAAGAACATACGCTACTACAAGAGCCAGCCCTGGGGCATCGCGGGCAACCTTTCCCTTGGGTATTTCTGCGACCTTGACGGGTCTGATGAGATACACCCTGACGAAAATGAGCTTTCCATGGCGGGCTGGTACGGCCGGGATGACTTCCCGGCGGAGGATGACGGCATAAGCCTGACGAGGGAAATGATGCGGCTGTTTGCCGAGGGTAAGGAGCCGAAATAATAAAGCTAACAATAAAACAGCTGTCCGCAGGGACGGCTATTTTGCTGTTTGGCGGGGAAAAGGAATATATCTAATCCCACCCGCCGCCCTTTAATGAAGCTTTTCCCATAAGGGAAAAGCGAAAGGTGCTGCCGGAGGCAAAACATAAAAAATACAAAGGGCGTAATGTTGCGGCTGTTTTGCTGTTTGGCGGGGAAAAGGGATATATCTAATCCCACCCGCCGCCCATTAATGAAGCTTTTTCTACGGAAAAGCGGCTGTGCTTTCGACAGCAAATCATAAGCAAAGCATGGGATTGTAATATACCTCCGACTTGTACCTCGGTTTCGCCGTAAGGCGAAATTTCATTAAAGGGCGGTGGGCGGGTATAGATAAATGCCTGATCCCATGCTGCTGCGTTCCAATGGAGAAACGGATTGCCGCGTTGCTTACGCTCCTTGCAATGACATATAGTTTACAATTCAATAACACTCCAAAAGCCCCATCCATTCATGGGGCTTTTGACAGCGCATCTAAGCAGGCTTATGCCAAATTCAATTTAAACTTTATCTTTTCTTTTTCTTTTTGCTCAGCGGAAGTTGGAGCCGGGAGACGGCTCCAACGAACTGCCTGCGGGCAGCCCTCTTTTCGATACGAAAAGAAAAAGAAAAAGTAGATATGTAGCCTAATAAATTCTCAGCCACTTTATGAACCTGCGCGCCACAGCGTAGGCGGGGCCTTCCAGCTCACGGGCGGCGTTCTTCAGTTCCTGCCTTATGGGAATGCTCTGGGGGCAGTGGGCTTCGCACTTGCCGCAGCCGATGCAGTTTGAGGCGGCGGAGTTGGTCTTTCGCATGGCGGTGTTCATGAGATAATCCCGCTTTGCCCGTATTTTTCCCTCTGTGCCGAGAGTATTGTAGGCGGCAAAAACGCCGGGGATATCCACGCCCTTGGGGCAGGGGGTGCAATAGCCGCAGCCTGTGCAGCCCACCTTCATCCTTGAGCGGATGGAGGAAAGGACAGTATTCAGCATGGCTTTGTCATCATGGGTGAGCTGACCCACTTGGGTGGTGCAGGCGGTGTGAATGTTGTCATTCAGCATTTCCATGGAGTTCATGCCGGAAAGCACGCAGGTGACTTCGCTCTGATCCCACAGCCAGCGCAAACCCCACTGGGCGGGGGTGTAGGGGGTGGCGGCAAAGAGCTTCTGCGCCTCGGCGGGCAGGTTGTTCACCAGCTTGCCGCCGCGAAGGGGTTCCATTATTATCACCGCAAGGCCCTTTGAATGGGCGTAGTTTAAGCCTTTGCGGCCCGCCTGGGAGTGTTCGTCCATGTAGTTGTACTGTATCTGGGCAAAGTCCCAGTCGTAGGCGTCCACCACCTTGCAGAACATATCTGAATTGCCGTGATAGGAAAAGCCTATCTGGCGAATGGCGCCGGAGGCCTTTTTCTGCTCCAGCCATTCCACTATGCCCATGGCCTTAAGCTTTTCCCAAGTGCCTGTGTCGTTCATCATGTGCATAAGGTAATAATCCACATGGTCGGTGCGCAGGCGGGCAAGGTGCTCGTCAAAGTACTTATCCAGCGCATCCCGGCTGCGGATAAGGTAGTGGGGCAGCTTGGTGGCGATGTTTACTTTATCCCGCAGGCCGTTCTTTTGCAATATTTCCCCAAGGGCGGCTTCGCTGCCGGGGTATATGTAGGCGGTGTCAAAGTAGTTTACTCCCGCCTCTATGGCGTGGAGTATCTCCCGCTCTGTCTCCTGCATGTCTATCTTGCCTCCCTTGCGGGGAAAGCGCATGCAGCCAAAGCCCAGGGCGGATATCTGATTGCCGTATTTATCAGGTCGGTATTGCATGAAAAGTTCCTCTGTTTTATGCAGGTCAGGCCATTATGCCGCTTCTTTTGAGGAAGGCGCGATGCACCTTTATGCCCTCAGTCTTGAGCTTTGCTTCGTCCACCCCAAGGAGCAGGCCGTCCTTGCATACCACCTTGCCGTTTATCATGGTGAGGGCGGTATTGCCGCATACGCCTGTGCGTGCCAGCAGATTCTTGGGGTCGTGCTCTGTGCCGCAGTATTCCAGAGCGTCGCCCTTTACCATGAACAGGTCTGCGGCCTTGCCCTCTTCAAGGGAGCCTATGTCGCTGCGGCCAAGGGTCTTTGCGCCGCCCACGGTGGCGATCTTGAGTATGTCGTAGGCGGATACGGCCTCGCCCCGCTCCTTGCAGTGATAGCACTGCATGACGTATGCGGCCCGCATGGAGTCCAAGAGGTTAGAGGTATCGTTGGTGGCGGAGCCGTCGCAGCCAAGGCTTACCGTTACTCCCATGTCCAGCATGCGCTTTATGGGGATTATGGGGAAGCCGCCAAGTATTGCGGGCATGGGGCAGTGGTTTACCCCTGTGCCTGCCTTTGCCATGCGGCGGAATTCATCGTCCGTAAGCTCCCAGCAGTGGGCGTACCATACGTCGGGGCCTGCAAAGCCTATATCCTCCGCCCATTCCAGGGTGCGCTTGCCGTAGCGCTCCACCATTACGGGGTTTTCACCCTCGCCCAGGTGGGTGTGCATGAATACGCCGCTTTTCCTTGCCATGGTGACGGTCTCTTTAAAGGTCTCCTCATAGCAGTTCATGGGCTGGCAGGGGGACATGACTATCTGGCCCATGGAGAAGGGCTTGGGGTCGTGGAATTTATCTATTAAGCGCTGACAATCCTGAAGGAACTCATCGGTGGTCTCCACCATGTTTTGAGGGATAACGCTGCCCAGCTCACGGGGCAGGGTATTGGTGCCCCGGCCCGCGTGATAGCGTATGCCGAGGAGCCGGGCCGCCTCCATCTGGCGGTCAACGGGGGCTTTGCCGGTAAGGTGGGTATAGCAGTACTGATGGTCAAAGGCGGTGGTGCAGCCGTGCTTTATAAGGTCCGCAAAGGCTGTGATGGTGGAGTAGTATATCACATCCTCGTCGGCGTTCTGGAATATGCGGTATATCTTGTCTATCCATTCAGGCACAGTCATGGAGGGATAGTCTATCTGGCTTATGCTTCGCACAAAGGTCTGGAAAAAGTGATGATGGGTATTCACAAGGCCGGGGTATACAAACATACCTGCGGCGTCGATTATCTCCGCCCCTTGGGGAGCCTCAAGGTTCTGCCCTATGGCCTTTACGGCGGGACCTTCTATCAGCATGTCCGCGTCGAAATACACCCTGTCCTGTTCGTCGCAGGAGACTATTGCCTTGGCGTTTTTTATAAGTATGCTCTTCATAAATACACTCCCTCAAAAGCGTGGATTGGTGGGCTTCAAGCCCATGGATACACTATAATACATCATGGTTGACGGCGCAATGTTTTGCGGATAAAACCTTGACGAACGGGGCTAAAACAAGTACCCTTAAAGGGTAGACATTTCCTATTTGATACGCAGTAAAAAACATCTATCCATACATCATAAGGAGGAAAACAACATGTCCGAAAACACAGGAATGATACAGCTGGAGCTGGGGGATACCGCCGTTGCCGTACAGGAGCCCCAGACCATAGAGCTGCCCGCGGTTGCCCCCACCATGGAGGCGGTGATGGATATCTACACCCAGCAGGCAGGCCTTACAGAGGCTGACCTTAAGGCTGTGGATGAATTTTCCGAAAAGATAGACCTGAAGGATTCCGGCATAATTCTCCAGTATGGCGCCGCCTGCCAGAAAAAGATAGCAAGCTTTTCAGACTCTGCCCTTGAGGACGTCCGCACAAAGGACCTTGGGGCCGCAGGGGATATGATAGCGGATCTTATGGCGGAGCTGAAGGGATTCTCCGTTGAGGAAAAGGACGGGGGCTTCCTTGGCTTCTTTAAGAAGGCCGGCAACGAAATGACCCGCCTTAAGGCACGCTATGACAAGGCGGAGGTAAACGTAAACAAGATAACCGAGGTGCTGGAAGGCCATCAGAATCAGCTGCTTACGGATATCGTGATGCTGGATAAGATGTACGAGATGAACCTTGGCTATTTCAAGGAGCTTACCATGTACATCATGGCAGGCAAGAAAAAGCTTGAAAAGGAGCGCACCACCACCCTGCCTGAGATGAAGGCGGCGGCAGAGGCCTCCGGCCAGGCACAGGACGCCCAGGCAGCCAACGACTTTGCCGCAATGTGCGACAGGTTTGAAAAGAAGCTCCACGACCTTGAGCTTACCCGTACCATAAGCATACAGATGGCCCCCCAGATCCGCCTGATACAGAATGGCGATACCCTGATGGCGGAAAAGATACAGTCCACCATCAATAACACCATCCCACTGTGGAAAAATCAGATGGTGCTGGAACTGAGAATGGCAAACTCCCAGCAGGCCATGG
>X73_One_humped_Camel__coassemble_260_pt1 | contig 20176 bp, 14 predicted proteins | sample X73_One_humped_Camel__metabat2_high_PE_013 | metagenome-assembled genome bin X73_One_humped_Camel
GCGGCGTATTCCTGGGCAAGGTAGAGAACATTCTGCCCATTGGTGCACAGGTAGAGCTCAAGCCCGGCAAGAAGGGCCTGGTACACATCAGCCGCCTTGCCAATTATAGGGTAGAGAAGGTTGAGGATGAAGTTCAGATCGGCGACGAGATACTGGTTCGCGTAATCGCAATCAAGCCCGACGGCAAGATCGACCTGACCCGCAAGGAACTGCTTCCCGACGCAAAGAAATAAACAAAAAACATAGCATAAGCTGCGGGCGGATATAACTTATCCGCCCGTATGTGATTTTATAGTTGGCATTTTAGTATACATACCCACATATGCTGTAACAGTAAGGGGGTGTGTACTGATGAAGAAAAGAAGCTGCCTTGGAAGCTTATTTACAAATATTTTCCTTGCGGCGCTGATAATAGGCCTGTATTATTCTACTCAGCCGGGCAATGAGATAATACCTGCGTCAGCCCCCATGTACAGAGGAAGGGGAAATGGCGTTTCGCTGCAGTTTCCGCTCAGCTGGAATGCGGCGGCTTTATCTGATATAATGGATACGCTGGAGAAGGACGATATAAACGTCACCTTTGCCGTAAGCGGGGAATGGGCAGAGCAGAACGCCGAAACTCTTCGCAATATGGCAGCGCAGGGCCATGAGATTGCCATAATGGGATACTATCCGGAAATGGACGGAGGCCTCAGATGGGTCAGCAATGACCTTGAGCGGGCGCTGAAGGCGGCCAAAGATGCCTGCGGCATAAGGCCAACCCTTTACTATGTGGGCGGCCGCAGCGCTGCGGTGTCTTCCATAGCGGCAAAAAAGCTTGGCCTTACCCAGATATCCTGCACCATAGACCTGCTCACAGCAAAAGGCGGGGCAGAGGATATACTTGCCCGCCTGCCTGAGCAGCTGCCGGAGGGCAGCATAATACTTTTGCAGCCAACTGCCGCATGCAGCGAGGCGCTGCCGGGAATACTTTCGGCATTAGAACAGAAAGGATTAAAGATCTCCTGCACGGGAAGCGTGCTGGGTCTGAACGAATTAACTTGATAATACGCGAAACACTTCCAAACGGAATAAAGCTGGTTGCCCAGCAGATGAGTTCCTTCCGTTCCGTGTCCATGGGCATATGGGCAGGGGCGGGCTCGGTATATGAAAGCGAAAAAGAGGCGGGCATATCCCACTTTATAGAGCACATGGTGTTTAAGGGAACGGAGCGCCGTACCGCCGCTGATATAGCTTCCGAAATGGACGGCATAGGCGGCAGCCTCAACGCTTACACCGCAAAGGAATGCACCTGCTTTTACGCCAAGGTACTGGGGGAAAACATGGACCTTGCGGCTGATATCCTCAGCGACATGGTGTGCTCTCCAAAGCTGGACGATGAGGATATAGCGCGGGAAAAGGGCGTAGTATGCGAAGAGATACTGATGCTGGAGGATGATCCCGAGGATCTGGTTCATGAGCATCTGTGCCGCACCATATACGGGGACACTCCCCTTGCCAGCCCCATACTGGGCACACAGGACACTGTGCAGTCCTTTACCCGGGAGGATATTCTGGGCTATATGGACAAGCGGTATATTCCTTCCAATATGGTGATATCCTGTGCGGGCAATTTTGATATAGACAGGCTCCGCAGCGTGCTTTCGGACAAGTTCTGCCGTACAGGCAGTGGGGATAAGCCCCCTATGCCCCAGAGTGCGCTCATACAGAGCCGCAGTTTTTGCCCCGTAGAAAAAGATATCGAGCAGATGCACATATGCCTGGGATTCCCCGCTTTCGGCTCGGATGAAAATGGAAGATTTCCCCTGCTGGTGCTGAACAACGCACTGGGAGGCAGCATGAGCTCACGCCTTTTCCAGAAGATACGTGAAGAGCATGGCATGGCATACTCGGTATATTCCTATCCCACCAGCTATGCCGATACCGGATACTTTACCCTGTATGCGGGTACCGGCGAAAAGCAGGCGGCAAAGGTTACGGAGCTAATGATTGAGGAGATAGCCAACATAAGGAAAAACGGCATAACCCAGGAGGAATTTGACCGCAGCAAACAGCAGCTCAAGGGCAGCTATATACTGGGCCTGGAAAGCACCTCTGCCCGCAACAGCTCCATAGGCAAGGGCGAACTTATGCGGGGCAGGGTGGATACCGACGAGGAGCTTATAGGCCGTATAGAGGCGGTTACCATGGACGATGTGATGGCGATAATCCCTACAGTGACAGACACGGCCAGAATGGCCTGCACTGCCGTGGGCCGGGGCAAGAATATGGATAAAGTACGCAGGGTGTTTGAACAGGCGTAATACAAAAGGAGCATAAATGGCAAGGACCAGAAGATCAAGGGTAAGGGTAAGCGGAAGATTTTATATAACGCTGCTGGTGCTGGCGATACTCATAGGTGTCGTGGCGCTTATTTTACCTTCCCGGGGCAGCGGCACCCTTAAGGGCAAAACAATGGAGGCGGTATTAACTCCTACCGTTGCGGTAATAAGGGAAGAAAGCTGCATACCTATCGAGCAGTTTGACATGGTGGATTATCTGGTAAACGAAGGCGCCACGGTAAACGCAGAAATGCCTGTGGCTACCGTGTATAAATGGGGCTATACGGATGAAATGGCCCAGTCTTTGGTTACAATTCAGCAAAAGATCTACCAAAAACAGCTCAGCATACTGGACGGAATAGAGTCCACCGAGCTTGCGTCGGTAAATTCTCAGATAAATGAGCTGCGCAGCACAATAAAGGACTGCGTAAACAATAAAAACGACAGCGACCTTTTATCCCTTGAGCGGGATATGGAGGCGCTGCTTTCCCAGCGGGCAACCATACTCAGGAACTTTGTTCAGCCGGACGTTGACCTTAACTCTCTCTATACCGAGGAGAGTACCAAGCTTACACAGCTGGCGGAGTATACCAGCACCGTAAGCGCCAAGATGACAGGCGTTGTAAGCTTTTACTTTGACGGCTTTGAGCAGATACTTGCCGCCGAAAAGATGGATATGATAAATGCTGACGTGCTGAAGATGGTATTCGACGGCAGCGGCGGCGATGCGGCATCCAGCGGCAATATGCTGTATCGCCTTGTGAATCCCGGCAGGTGGTACGTGGCGTTTCTTACGCCGGCCTCGGAGGGGCTGAGGCTGCTTGCGGGGCAAAGTTACCACGTTACCTTTGACGGGATACACGGCAAAACCAGCGTTGGAACCGCCCTTGCTCCCGTACCCTATGACGGGGGAGTGGTGAACATACTGCAGTTTGAAGAGGATATAGGTGAGTTGCTCAGCGTTCGTACGGTGGATGCCCATATATCTGCCACTGTTACCGGATATGAGGTGCCTGTGGATGCGGTAAAGGTAAAGGACGGCATATGTACACTTTCCACCGCGGGCGGCGATACTGTCGTGAATGTTGTGGCGGCAGAGGAGGATACCCTTATCATCACGGGCGATGCACTGTATGAGGGCCTGAGATTTAATAAATAACAAGTATTATTTCCGTGGGGGAACCAGCCATGAGTATAGCAGATAATTATATCCGAGTTATGGAAAATATAGCGTCTGCCTGTATGGAAGCGGGACGCAGGCCTGAGGATGTAAAGCTTATCGCCGTGACCAAGTACGTGGATACCGAACGCATTGCGGAGGCTGTAGCCGCCGGCGCAAGGAGCGTAGGCGAAAACCGGGTACAGGAATACCGGGACAAGCAGGAGTTTTTCAAGGCCAATGGGCTGGAGGTTCATTTAATTGGACAACTGCAGACAAATAAGGTAAAATATGTTGTAGGAAACGGCGTGCTCATCCAGTCTCTGGACAGGATAGAGCTTGCTAAAGAGATAAGCCGTGTAGCATCCAACAAAGGGGTCATACAGGACACCCTGGTTGAGGTGAATATTGGCGGCGAGGCCCAAAAGGGCGGCATAGCCGTAGATGGGCTTGTACCTTTTCTCGAGTTAGTTTCCGCTTTGCCCAATATTCGCGTTAGGGGGCTCATGTGCGTTCCGCCCGCTGTGGGACAGGACGGGGCGCGAGCCTACTTCGCGGCTATGAGGCGGCTGTTTGAGGATATCGGGGGCATGAATATGCCTAATGTGGATATGCTGGAGCTGTCCATGGGCATGAGCGGGGATTATAAAGCAGCCGTACTGGAAGGCGCAACAATGGTCCGGGTGGGAACGGGCATATTTGGGGCGCGGCCTGCGGCGGGGGCAGGAGCGTAGATACAGAGAGTCTCCCCCTTAAAGTAATGTGTTTTTCTCCAAGCGCCAATTAAAAAACAAAATTTTTAATTGAAAACGGAGGAAACAACAATGGCAGGACTGCTCAATAAGCTCATGGATTTCATTGGCATCGAGGATGCCGAAATGGACGACGTTTACGAAGACGATTACTTTGCGGACGATCGTACCGTAGCCGAGGATAACGTACTTAATCTTGGCAACCGCGGCAGGAAAAAGGCCGCTGCCGCAGGCAGCAGCAATGTGGTCAGCCTTCCCACGGCGGCCCCTATGAAGATGATGGTCTATCGTCCCGTAAGCTATGAGGATACCCAGAACATCATTGACAACCTGAAGAGCCGCAAGCCCGTAATCGTGAACATGGAAGAACTTGAGATCGACTGCGCACAGCGCATACTGGATTTCATGGCCGGCGCGATTTACGCTCTGGACGGTACTATCTACAAGATCTCCCGCGGTATATTTGTCGTAGCTCCCACCAACTATGACGTTATCGGCAACGATGGCTATACCGATGTCGACATGATCTAATATCCATTCGCAACAGAGCATGTGCGGGGCATACATGCCCCGCACAAATTCCATATTAACGGAGTATTTACTTACCTATGAAGATAAGCGACATTGCAAACAGAAAATTCAGCAGGGCATTTATGGGATACAATATCAGCGAGGTGGATGCCTTTTTGGACGAAATAGCTAAGGATATGGAGCGCAGGGAGCAGGATATAAAGCTATTGGAGCTGCGCAACGAGATGCTGATAGAGCGCCTTGCGGCAAGCGGCGTGTCCCTTGCCTCAGATAAGGCCGAATAATCAAATACAGACAAGCCTGAACCGGGAAGCATCCCGGTTTTTTTGTACCCTATTCAGGCATACTAACCGCATATGCAATGAAATCAGGGAGGCGTTATTATATGCTGCCAAACAGAACCTACAACGGACTTGCCGACAGGATATGCAGGGCCGCAGAGCTGAAGGAGGAGGCCGTGCTGCAGGCGGAGCTTTCCATAAAAGGGCTGCGCCGCTGCAGGCTTATGCTGGGAACAGACAGAAGGGTGCTTATAGACGCATGCAGGAAAGCAAGGCAGGCCCAAACACCGGGGGCGCTGGAGGCTTTGCAGAGGGATTTTTATATTGTGGAAAAGGCGCTTATAAGCCTGGAAGATGTCGAACGGATGAGGCTTCCTGTGCTGGTTCATGGAAGCCATGCGGGACTGCCCAGAGCTTACGGCATAGCGGCGAGCCTGGTGGGCAGCAGAGATGGCAGAATAGATGATAATGCCCTGAGCAGATATCTTGAAGCTTACCAAAGCGTAACGCCTTTGACAATGAAGGAGATAAGGGCGCTAAGGAGCATGCTGACTGCAGCGCTGATAAAACTGCTGAGCGTTGAGTGCGCAAGGGCGCTGGACGGCCTGAAGGCAGAGGAAGGTGCGGAGGCAATCGCGGAACAACTGGGCAGGCGCAGATTTGGAAGAAAGCAGAGTGGAGCAGGGGAAAAGACAAACTTTGGCGATAATGCTTTTCTGGTGGAGAGGCTGTATACCATTATGTCGGAAAAGGACATGGAACAGGGCATAATGGAACTGAAAACACGGCTGGAGCTTGAGGATCGGGACATAGAAGAGCTTTGCGCCAGGGCACGAAGCGAACGTACAAAAGGGACCCGGCGAATACAAAACGCAATACACAGCCTTAGGGTGATCTCAGCCATGGACTGGGATGCGGTATTTGAGCAGCACAGCCATGTACACAGGGAACTCCTGCGGGATGAAACCTATTGCCGCATGGAATCAAGAAGCAGGGGATATTACAGAGAATGTGTGGAAAGGATGGCTGCAGCCTTGGGGGCGGCAGAGACGGTGATTGCCCGCCATACGGTGCAGCTTGCGGTGGGCAAGGAGGGCAAACAAGCCGAAGCTGGGTATTATCTTTTTTTGAATGGGCGGGAACAGATGTATGCTGAACTGCGCCCGGATAAGCGCTTTAAAAAGCCCATGGAAGGCCGAACGCTGAGGAACTTTATAACGGCGGAAGTTATCATCGCCCTGCTGCTCATATGGCTTGCGGCAACAGAGGGGATCGCCCCGCTGGTGCTGGCGCTGATACCGACCTGGAGTATTGCGGGTATGCTTTGCGTCAGGGCTTTTATGGTGAAGGCACCCATACGTTATATCCCCCGCATTGATGAAAAGGAACTGGGGCAGGAGCTTACGCTGGTGGTCATTCCCGCCCTTATCACGGACGAAAAAGCTCTAAGGGCCGTGATGGACCAAATGGAAAAGCATATGCTTGCTTCAAGGCTGAATTGCTGCCGCTATGCCGTTCTGGGGGACTTTGCTGACGCAGATAAGCCCGAACTTAAGGGGGAAAAGGAACTGCTAAGGCTTGCTGAGAAGCTGACGCAGGAACTGAACAAGAAATATCCCTCTGAAGACAAGCTGTTTTATTACCTGCATCGCCGCCGTGAGCTGAATGAGGCGGATGGAATATACATGGGGCGGGAGCGCAAGAGAGGCGCAGTATGCGACCTTGTTGCTCTGCTGGCAGAGGGCAAATGTGAGTCCTTTTGCACCGTTACGGATATGCTGCCAAAGGAAATATGCTATTGTCTGACTCTGGACGCAGATACGGTATTGCCGCCCGGGGCAGCCGCATCCCTGATAGGCTGTATAGAGCATCCGCTGAACAGGCCTGAAATATCAGGCGGCGTTGTAAGAGATGGATATGGGATAATATCGCCGCACATGGCAGCCACGGCGAGAAGCGCCGCAAAGAGCCGCTTTGCCGGGATAGTATCCGTTACACCCGGAATAGACGGCTATTTTCCAACTGCTCCGGAGTTTTATCAGGATGTATTCGGGTGCGGACTGTTTGGGGGAAAGGGAATATTTGAAGTGGCAGCGTTCAGGGATACAGTTATGGAGTGGATCCCCGACAATACGGTGCTCAGCCACGACATGCTGGAGGGCTGCTTTCTGCATTGCGGCTATGCGGGGGATGTGACCCTGTATGACAGTGAGCCCGCCTCATTTATCTCATGGTGGAAAAGACAGCATCGCTGGATAAGGGGGGACTGGCAGCTGCTGCCCTTTTTGTATGATACGGTGCGGGATGTACATGGAGTAAGGCGGGAAAACCCCCTTACAATGCTGTCCCGCCGCAAAATACTTGATAACCTGCGCCGCTCAATGCTGCCCTGGGTGGTGATGTATACGGCGGTGCTGGTGCCGTATACTGGATTTGGATGGCATTGCCTGCTGGCGCTGCTTGCCCTGTGGGATGGGTTTGGTTTTGATCTGCTGACACTTCCATACAGGATGCTTACGGCGAGGAATATGAATCCCGGGGGTATGATGAAGGACATGCTGAGGCCTGCCCAGCGGGCGCTGCTGGATATAGTCACGCTGCCGTATGGGGCAAACAGGTGCAGCTCCGCAAGGAACCGCTCTCTGTACAGGGTGTTTATTTCCCGCAGGCGCATGCTGGAATGGCAGACCGCGGCACAGGTGTCCGGCAGACCATCGGGGATAAACGAATATTATGGGGCGCTGTATTTTAATCCGGCTGTGGGCATAGTCATGGCTGCGGGGGCGATAATAGGCAAAACCCCGTTGTTTGCTGCCTGCCTTGCGGTGCTGTGGATAGGTATGCCGCTGCTTATCTGGGCGTTGGACGAACCACCCCATCGCGAGACGCTGTCGAATGAGGAACGGGAAGCACTTATGGACATAGCCCGAAGTACGTGGGGATTTTTTGAAGGCTTCTGCACGGAAAGCACAAACTTTCTCCCTCCGGATAACTTTCAGCAGCATCCTCACCACAGGCCGGTGCTGAACACATCCCCCACAAATATCGGCATGGGCATAATGGCGGCGCTGTCAGCGTGGCAGCTGGGTATTATAGACCTGCCCTGTGCTATTCGGCGCATAGAGCAGATGGCGGATACACTGGAACGGATGGAAAAATGGCACGGGCATCTGTATAACTGGTACCGCACGGACACACTTGAGGTGCTGCATCCCCGCTACGTTTCTACGGTGGACAGCGGCAACCTCGCCGCGTCGCTGCTGACTGCCGCCCGGGCCATGGAGGAGGAAGGAGAGGAGGAACTATCCTCTCGGCTTTATTCTCTTGCGGGAGAGATGGACTTTGCGGCGCTGTATGACAGGGAAAGAAAGCTGTTCAGCATCGGATACGATGGGGACAGATGTGAAATGTCATCCTCGTGGTATGATCTGCTGGCATCTGAGGCAAGGCTTACCAGCCTTGTGGCCATAGCCCTTGGGCAGGTGGAGCACAAGCACTGGTTCAGCCTTGGCAGGCTTATGGCGCCTGTATGCGGCAGAAGCCTGGTGTCATGGAGCGGCACCATGTTTGAATACCTTATGCCTGTGATTTTTACGGGGGCGGTGCCGGGGACCCTTTTGAATGAAAGCTATGACAGTGCCGTCAAAGCTCAGAGGAGGTATTCCGGCGGACAGATATGGGGGATATCAGAGTCCGGCTATTACGAATTTGACCGCGGCATGTATTATCAGTATCGTGCCTTTGGAATACAGCGGCTCAGCCTTACAGGCCAGCGGCAGGAAAGGGTAATATCGCCGTATTCAACCTTGCTTGCCCTTCATATTGCGCCTAAGGCCGCCATGAATAACCTTCAGCGCCTTAATGAACTGGGAGCTTTGGGGCTGTACGGAATGTATGAGGCGGTGGACTACGCACAAAAACGCCTGACGCAGGACAAGGAGTATATGATGGTAAAAAGCTATATGGCACACCATCAGGGGATGGGTATATGCTCCATAGCCAATGCGCTCAAGGAAAACGTGCTGAGCGGATACTTCTGGCGGGTACCCGAGCTTGGCGCTGTAAGGATACTCAACGAAGAGCGTGTGCCGTCATACGGCATCGGCATAAAGGCGCTGCATTCCGCGGAATACGGTGGGAAGAGAGAAAAGCAGAGAAAGCAATATACTCCCAGATACAGCCGTGAACAGCTGGAAGTGCCGGAAAGCCAGCTGCTTACAAACGGCAGCTATACGCTGTTTATAACGGATTCGGGGCAGGGCTTTTCAAAGCGGGGTGACTTTATGCTGACCCGCTGGCGGGCGGACAACCTTAGAGGGGACTGGGGAGTTCACATAATAATAAACGCGGCGGGCAAAGTGTTTGATGCCGCAAAGGACGCGGAAGCCGTGTTTCTCCCATTCAAGGCGGAGTTTTCCAGAAGGGAGGAAGATGTTTCCTCAAAGCTGGAGGTGTGTGTTTGCGCAAGGCAGGATGGCGAAATTCGAAAAATTACCCTTACAAATCATGGAACAGAAGCTAAAACCCTGGAGATAGGGGCCTTTTTTGAGCCATGTATTTGCCCGTGGGCAGAGGAGGCGGCCCATCCGGGGTTTAACAGGCTGACCATAGACGTGGCCCTGCGAAGAGGCATGCTGATAGTTGAAAAGCGGCCCAGAGAAGGGGTGCAGGGGCGCTGCCTTTATACTAAGCTGGTATCGCCGGGGGATGTAGTATACCTTTCGGACAGGCTGAAAGCCACTGGGCGGGGAAAAACGCCTGCACAGGCTATGCTGCAGCCTGTGCAGGAGGAAGATGTTTCATCTCCCGTTATGCCATATGCCTCCGCACGTACACGCATTGTATTGGAGCCGGGCGAAGGACAGGAGCTGTTTTTGCTTATGGGTTATGCAGACAGTGTGAACCGTGCGCTGGAGGATTGCGAAGATATAGAGGGGGAACTGGGAGAATGCTTTGCACTTGCACAGGCTCATACGTCAGGTATGCTGACGATGGCAGGGATAGAGCCGGGCAAGGCGGAGCTGTTTGAACGTATGGCGGCGCGGGCAATATTGGGTACAGCTCCAAGAAAAGGCGAGGGAAACAGCGGAGGCCTTGCCACATTGTGGCGGTGGGGCATATCCGGAGACAGGCCGGTGATACTGATGAAGGTGAGCCGGGTGACAGAGCTTAGGATGTTAAAAGTACTTGGCGAGTTTTCCGGATATATGGCTCAGCGGCAGTGTCCCGTGGACGTGGCAGCGGTGGGAGATTATCCTGTGGAATATCGCAACGAGCTCAGGGAGCGCATGGAAACCATAAGCGGAATACAACTGATACACGGCTACGAACTGGCAGATGGGGAATATGATACCCTGCGCTCGGCCGCTGTAATGGAGATAGATCCCGGGGTGAGCCTGAACAGACAATTCAGCCCAAAGCCCATAAAGGATACGGAATATCGGTGTTACGGCGGAAAAGCACACGATCCCCTGGACATAGCAAAACCTGAGGTGGAATTTGACAATGGCTTGGGCGGCTTTTCAAGGGATGGTGAATATGTTGTCTCTTTGGGAAAGGGAGAACATACTCCCATGCCGTGGTGTAATGTGATTGCAAACGACAGCTTTGGCACAATAGTCAGCGAGAAAGGCGGAGGGTATACCTGGCATCAAAACAGCCGGGAAAACAAGCTGACACCGTGGCAGGATGCCCCTGCGGAAGACCCCCAGAGTGAGTTTTTGCTGTTTACCGATATGGATAGCGGCCAAACATATTCTCCCTTCGGAGGGGCGCTGCAGCAGGGCAGAGTGCTGGTGGAGCACGGCTATGGATACAGCAGATTTATCACCGGGGACGCAGGACTGCATACCGAGCTTACGGTGTTTGCGCACAGGGAAAAGCCTGTAAAATACAGCCTGATACGCCTGAAGAATCCGGGAGAGCAAAGGCGGAAAATAAGCGTAATGTACGGGGTGGAATGGTGCCTTGGAGATATACCACACCCTGAAGCCATATATACGCAGGCTGAGTGCGGTTTTATATTCGCCAGAAACTGCAGAAGGGGAAAACCCAATCAGCAAGCCTACATTGCCGCATCTGTGCCCTGTGAGACATGTTCGGACAGGGCCGCCATATTCAGGGCGGGATGGGATGCGGAGGAGCTGCCAAATACCCATGGTCTAGGGTGCTCCGCATCCGCACTGCGCACCGTGGTGCGCCTTGAGCCGGGCGAGGAAAAGGAGCTTTTCTTCTGCCTTGGGGAGGATACCCGGGAAGGCGCCGCGGAGGCTGCGGAAGCGGACGTGCGGGAGGAGCTGCGGGCAGTAAAAGAGTTGTGGCGGCACAGGCTTGGCGGCACAGTGATACATACACCGAACCCTGCCATGGACAGGCTGATGAACGGACGGCTGCTGTATCAGATATGGGCGTCTAGAATACTGGGACGCTGCGGATATTATCAGAGCGGAGGTGCATATGGATTCCGTGACCAGCTGCAGGACATGCTGCCATTGCTTCACCACGCGCCTGAGCGGGCAAGGGAGCATATATTGCTTTGCGCGTCCAAGCAATTCAAGGATGGGGATGTGCTGCACTGGTGGCACAGCCCCAGCCGTGGCGTGCGCACAAGAATAAGCGACGACAGGCTGTTTTTGCCCTATGTGACGGCGGAATATGTGGAAGTCACGGGAGATGCAGGAATACTCAGCCAAATGGTATCATACCTTGCCCATCGCCCAATACCTGAGGGCAGGAAGGACCTTTATGAGGACATGCAGGACAGCAGAGAGAAGGAGAGCCTGTATATGCACTGCGTTAGGGCGGTGGACAGCATACACACAGGCTTTCATGGCCTGCCCCATATGGGGGGCGGGGACTGGAACGACGGCATGGACAGGGTTGGCGACAATGGCGGCGAAAGCGTGTGGCTGGGATGGCTTTTGCTGGATGTGCTGAGCCGTATGGAGAATATGGCAAACAGGCTGAACAAAAAGGCGGACGCAAAGCGGTTTGCCGTCCGGCGTGAAAGGCTGAGGACAAACCTTGAAAAGACATGGGACGGCGCGTGGTATCCAAGGGCATATTACGGCGACGGCACGCCCCTTGGCACAATGGAAAACGCCATGTGCAGGATAGACTGCATTTCGCAGGCTTGGGCGGCCATATGCGGAGGGGAAAGGGCAGGAGAAGCGATGGATTCGCTGCTGAGTATGCTTTATGAGGAGCAGGAGGGCATAGTAAAGCTGCTTGCGCCGCCCTTTGAACCTTGTGATAGGCCTGTGGGCTATATACAGGCCTATATACCCGGAGTGCGGGAAAACGGCGGCCAGTATACCCATGGGGCAGCATGGGCTGTAAAAGGCCTGTGTGCCCTTGGCAGGAGGGATAAGGCCCTTGCATTATTTGATGGGCTGAACCCCATAAACCACACCCTGACACGCCCTCAGGCCATGAAATACAAAGCTGAGCCATATGCGGTGGCAGGAGATGTATACGCTGAAAAAAACATTGGCCGGGGCGGATGGACATGGTATACAGGCGCGGCGGGCTGGCTGTATAAGATATGCCTTGAGGATATGCTGGGCATACGAAAAAGGGGAGAGACGCTGGAAATAGAGCCCGCGGTGCCCTTTGAAAGCTATACTGTGGAATACCGCTATGGAGAAAGCCTGTATATACTGCACCTGAACCCAAACAGCCGAGGCAAGGTGAAGCTTGTGGACGATGGCTTTACACATGAGATGACCATTGATGGCACAGGGGATTGAATTATACCGTATCATGCTGTAAAGTTAGGGTATGGATAAGAGAAACCACAACTTTATGCCTGTTTCCCGGGCGGATATGGAAAGGCTGGGCATAGACCAGCTGGACTTTGTGTATATAATCGGGGATGCCTATATAGACCATCCCAGCTTTGGTCCTGCCATAATCAGCCGCGTGCTGCAGGATAAGGGATATACCGTAGGTATAATATCCCAGCCGGACTGGCACAGCGCGGAGGATTTTAAAAGGCTGGGCAGGCCAAGGCTTGGCTTTTTGATAAGCTCCGGCAATATAGACTCTATGGTAAACCACTATACTGTGGCAAAAAAACGCCGTACGACCGACGCCTACACCCCCGGAGGGGAGATGGGCAGACGGCCTGACAGGGCAGTTATAGTGTATGCCAACAGGGCGAGAGAGGCTTACAGGGGCGTGCCCATACTTATCGGCGGCATAGAGGCCAGCCTTCGCCGCTTTGCCCACTACGACTACTGGGATGACAAGGTCAGAAGGAGCATCCTTTGGGACAGCGGAGCGGACCTTCTCATGTACGGTATGGGTGAAAGGGTTATCGCCGAGGTGGCAGAGGCGCTGGACGGAGGCCTGCCCGTGGAGCAGATAACCTACATACCCGGCACCTGCTGCAGGGTAAAGGAGCTGGATAGCGTATACGATTATCAGCTGATACCGGGCTTCGATGAGGTATCCGCGGACAAAAAGGCATACTGCGAAGCTTTTATGGCCCAGTATCGTGAGCAGGATCCCATACGGGGAAAGAGACTGGTACAGCCCCACGGAGACGGGTATCTGGTGGCAAATCCCCCTGCAATGCCATTGAGCGAGGCCGAGATGGACCATGTGTACGGCCTGCCTTATACAAGGCAGCCTCATCCATCCTATAAGCAGCATATTCCCGCCATGGACGAGATAGAGTTTTCCATTACATCCTGCCGCGGATGCTTCGGCGCCTGCTCATTCTGCGCCCTTACCTTCCATCAGGGCCGCATAATACAGACCAGAAGCCACGCTTCCATAATAGACGAGGCAAAGCTGCTTACAGCCCAGCCCAACTTTAAGGGATACATACACGACGTGGGAGGGCCAACCGCAAACTTCCGCCAGCCTGCCTGCAAAAAACAGCTTAAGCACGGCGTGTGCCCGGACAGGCAGTGCCTTGGATACACTCCCTGCCCCAATATGCAGGCTGACCACAGGGACTATATAAAGCTGCTTCGTGAGCTTCGTGAGCTGCCCGGCATTAAGAAGGTATTTGTCCGCTCCGGCATACGGTATGACTACGCCATGTACGATAAGTCGGATGCGTTCTTGCGCGAGCTGGTGGAGCATCACGTCAGCGGCAGGCTGAAGGTGGCTCCCGAGCACGTGGATGACAGGGTGCTGAAGCTTATGGGCAAGCCATCAAGGGAGCTTTACGACAGATTTGCCCAGAAATACGCAAACCTTAACAAACGTATGGGCAAGGATCAGTACCTTGTGCCATACCTTATGAGTTCCCACCCCGGCAGCGACCTCAGCAGCGCCGTGGAGCTTGCGGAGTATCTCCATAAAACCGGACAGCGCCCAGAGCAGGTGCAGGATTTCTATCCTACGCCGGGTACACTTTCCACCTGTATGTACCATACGGGCTATGACCCCCGCACGATGGAAAAGGTATATGTGCCCAAGGACAGGCATGAAAAGGAAATGCAGCGGGCGCTGATGCAGTACTTTATGCCCCAGTACAGGGAAAAGGCACGGCAGGCGCTGATAAAGGCAAACCGGGAAGACCTGATAGGCACGGGAAGGAATTGCCTTGTGCCTCTCCGCAGGGAGGAAAGGCCGCTTCAGCGGCAAAAGCCAAGCTTCGGAGCAAAGCCGGGAGCGAAGCCCAGGGGAAGAGCCGCGGGCAAAAAACGTACAAAGTAAAAGCAAAGCAAAAACGAGCCATTTTGGCTCGTTTTTATATTATTTTGATTATTTGGGCAGATTAAAGGTAAAAAGGGGGATAGCTATATGACAAGGAAAAAGACGGTTTGGCTGATAATAGCCATAGGTATAGCGGCGCTGGCAGCCGCGATTTTGCTGCTGTATAGCGGCGCTGAGGAAAAGACCCATGAAGGGGCAAGGTTTGTAGCGGCTGGGTATTCCCTGTAGGTTATTCTTCGTTATCATCGTCGGCAGAGCGTATACCGGCGACTGCCTCAACGGGCAGGGAGAACATAACGGTGCGGGCGGGGGATTTGGCTCCTGCCTTTTGTATTATGGAGGTCATTATGGCAGTGCGCTTATCTGCGGGGGCAACGATATACACCATGTCCTTTTCATCCGCAATGGATACGCCAAAAAACTTTGCCCGTTCTTCGCCGAGGGTGCCCTTGGCGTGAACTATGGTTCCGCCGGAGGCGCCTGCTTCGCAGGCAGCATCCATTACTATGTCGGTGTGACCGCGTTCGGCTATGGCTACAATGAGGGAATGTTTACTTTCTTTCACTTTCTTTACCTCGTCTCCTGTGAAGATGTCCTCGGTGCAGAGTGCCCGCAGGGCGGTAGCCCCGCCGATGCACTCAACGTTGATGAAAAATGCTATGCCGGTATTTGGTGCGTCTATGCGCATCTCGGTGCGCAGATGCCTGAGTATATAGCTGATGCGATGGGAGGGAACCATACAGCACAGCATCTGTTTATCCTTAGGCTCAAGCCCAAGCATATCCAATAGCTTTTTACGGGCAGAGCCTTCACAGTGGGTGCTGTATACTATGCAGGAGCCGTTGTGACGGAAAAAGTCTATATACGCTTCCGCGATTTCCCGGCGGATTATGGCTATTGCCATGCTGTATCCGTTCATTCCTCTCCTCCTTCTTCAAACATGATGATGATTTCTTCTTCGGTTTCCATGGTTTCGATCTCTTCCATAGGTTCAGCTTCCTTTGCTGCAAGCTTGGCCTTGTGCTGATAGATGAGCCCCAGTATCTGTATGGTGATAAGGGGGGTCATGGCTACCATGGCGATCACGCCGAAAGCATCCTGAGCTACGTTGCCGCCAGCCGCTACGCAGAGGCCCATTGCAAGGGGCAGCAGGAAGGTGGCGGTCATAGGGCCGGAGGCTACACCGCCCGAGTCAAAGGCTATAGCGGTAAACATGGGCGGAACAAAAAAGCTTAGCACAATGGCAAGGCCATAGCCGGGGATAAGCAGCCACATTATGGGCATGCCTGTAAGAACCCTGAGCATGGCGAGGCCGACGGAAATTGCGACGCCCACAGAAAGGCTTATGCTCATTGCCTTGGGAGGGATCATGCCCTCTGTCATGTCGCATACCTGCTTGTTGAGAACATGAACGGCAGGCTCCGCGGCAACGATAAAGTATCCCAGAAGCATTCCTATGGGAACTATTATCCACCTGTAGGAAAGTATGCCTATAAGTTCACCCAGATAATTGCCCACAGGCATAAAGCCCACGTTTGCGCCGGTAAGGAACAGTACCAAGCCGAGGAATGTATACAGCATGCCCACACAGGCACGCACAAGCTCATTGCCCCTCATGCGGGACTTTGGAATCTGGAAAACCATGAATAGTCCCACGATGGGGAGGAAGGCCATTGCCACTTCCTTAAAGTATTCGGGCAGCGCATGGGCAAACAGCTTCCACAGCTCTATGGAGTTGTTTATGTCGGGAACTATAAAGGGGGAATATGTGCCGCCCTCGGTGCTGTATAAGAGCCCAAGTATCATTGCCGCGGCTATCGGGCCAACGGAACAGAGGGCAATAAGGCCAAAGCTGTCTTCGCCAGCGCGACTGTCGCTTCGAACGGAGGAAACACCGACGCCAAGGGCCATTATGAAGGGAACAGTCATGGGGCCTGTGGTTACTCCGCCGGAGTCGAATGCGGTAGAGAGGTAATCTCGGGGCACAAAGAAGGCCAGTATGAAAAGAACCCCATAAAAACCCACCAGCAACCAGCGCAGAGGTATATTGAAGAATATCCTCAGCATTGCCAGCACAAGGAATAATCCCACGCCCAGCGCAACAGCCCAAATTATAACCGGGTTGGGAATGTTGGGTACCTGCTGTGCCAGAACCATAAGGTCAGGCTCGGATACCGTTATAAAAACGCCGACGGCAAAGCTTACGATGAGGATTATCCACAGCTTTCTTGAACGGGACATTACTGAACCGATGTGCTCGCCTATTCTGGACATGGCCATGTCTGCGCCCAGAGAGAAGAGACCCATTCCCACAACGAGGAAACAGGCTCCCATTACAAAAGCCAGCATGACGCTGTTGGGGACAGGCGCAACGAAAAAGCACAGCAGAAATATAACCGCTGTGACTGGCAGCACGGACCTTAGTGATTCAGACAGCTTTTCGGGCAGGACCGTGCGGATTATTGATCTCACTTGCCGAGGGCCCTCCTTTCCATAGATACTGATATAATCTTAACTTATTCGTGAAACTAAAACAACACAGATGGGCAAAAGTTTACCCATTTTAACGAAAACTTAGCAAATTTTCGATGCACGCGGGATAGGCCGAAGGAATAATGGCAGAGGATCTGCGCAGAATATAGCATGACTATTAATATCATCAAAGGGGCGAGCCGTATTTGAAAACCACAAAAGACAGGGCAATATTGCCCAAAATGGAACTTATACCTCGGGAAGAGCAGGAACAGCAGGAAATAAGATATATAGGTTATACGGAAAAACTGTATCACCGTGCAGGAGGAAGATATGGCAAATAAACAGCAAAAGACACCTGAACAGCGCCGCTATCAGCAGCGGGTAAATGATAAAATGCCTCGCAGCAAGACCTTCAGCCAATGTGTAAGGGCATTTATATCCGGCGGGATAATATGCAGCATAGGTCAGCTTGTGCATGACCTGGGAGAAAACCGGCTTATGCTTGATGAAAAGGGTGTGGCGGCCTTTACTGCCATAGTTATGGTATTTCTTGGGGCAAGCCTTACCGGCCTTGGGGTGTATGACAAGATAGGCTCATGGTCGGGGGCGGGCTCAATAGTTCCCATTACCGGGTTTGCCAATTCCATAGTGTCCCCCGCAATGGAGTTTAAGCGGGAGGGATTAATCACGGGCACTGCCGCCAAGATGTTCGTAATAGCGGGGCCGGTGCTGGTATACGGTATAGGAAGCTCAGTTATAGTGGGGCTGATATACGCCCTGCTCAGGGCATAGGGAGGGCTGATATGGATCCTATTATGCAAATCGGCAAACGCATGGGAGGACAGACGCTGGTATTCTCAAATCCGGGGACTGTGATAAGCTCCGGAACCATAGCAGGGCCGCTGGAGGGCAAGGGCCCCCTTGGAGGGCATTTTGACACTGTGCTCAAAGAGGATACCTGGGGAGAGGACAGCTGGGAAAAGGCTGAGCGAAAAATGTTTGAGCAGGCTGTACGCACGGCCATGGATAAAGCGGAGCTTAAGCCCAGCGATGTGGATTGCCTATTGGGCGGCGACCTGCTGAACCAGATAATCTCCGCAAACTTTGCCGCCCGTGAGCTTAAGATGCCCTTTTTAGGCCTTTACGGAGCCTGCTCCACCATGGCGGAATCCCTGCTGATAGGGGGCATGCTGCTGGACGGAGGGTATGCGGGCTGTGTGGCCTGTACTGCGGTAAGCCACTTTTCCACCGCGGAGCGGCAGTACAGAAACCCCCTTGAAATGGGCGGACAAACCACACCCACATCGCAGCGTACTGTGACCGGAGCTGGGTGCAGCATTGCGGTGGGGCCGAATTATTCCGGCAGCAGGATGTATCGAAACATATTCATTACAGCAGGCACCATAGGCAAGGTAATCGACCTTGGCATAACCGACCCAAACAACATGGGGGCGGCAATGGCTCCCGCGGCGGCGGACACCTTTGCGGCGCATCTGAGCGACACTGGCCGCGGGGTGATGGATTATGACCTTGTGGTGACGGGCGATCTCGGCCGCTTTGGAAGCGAAATGTTTATTGATCTTTGCCGGGATAACGGCATTGACCTGGAGGACAGGCATATGGACTGCGGCAATATGATCTTTTCACCTGAGCAGAAGGTGGATTGCGGAGGCAGCGGCTGCGGATGCAGTGCCACTGTGCTGAACGGCTATCTTCTGGAACGAATAGAAAAGGGAGAGCTGCGCCGCATATTCTTTATGGCAACAGGGGCTCTGCTGAGCCCTACCAGCAGCATGCAGAGCGAAAGCATACCGGGGATAGCCCACGGAGTAGTGCTGGAAAGGAAATAGATATGGATTATTTATGGGCATTTGTGATAGGCGGAGGCATATGTGTGATAGGTCAGCTGCTGCTTAGCCTTACAAGGCTTACGCCCGCGCGGATACTTGTAACATTTGTAACGGCAGGAGTAGTGCTGTCCGCACTTGGTCTGTACGAGCCGCTGGTAGAGCTGGCGGGGGCGGGGGCCACGGTGCCCCTTACGGGATTTGGATATTCCCTTGGCAAGGGGGCGATGGAGGCGGTGGCGGAAAAAGGTATAATAGGAGCCTTTACCGGAGGGATAACCGCAACGGCCGGCGGCATAGCGGCGGCGATAGTGTTCGGATATCTGTTTGCTTTGATCTGCAACCCAAAGACGAAAATGTGATAGCGCAATAAAAAAAGTCCGGCAGAGCCGGACTTTTTTATATAGTAATGTCTAAGGGGTTGTGGTTCCTGCGGTGGGGTCCACCGTGGGATTGGCCAGGGTCAGGTTGCCATCATCGTCAGCTACCAGCTGATACTGAGGGTTGAGGGGTTCACCTGCGTAGCCGGGCCATACATAGTAACGGGTGGGATGTACCTTGTAGGTGGTATTGCCTATGGACTTGGTATCCACTACCTTGCCGTTGAGCTTATAGGTCTTGAAGGATTCATAGACGTAGCCGGTAACGGCCTCATTTTTTATCATCCAGTAAGGGGAGTAGAGGGAACTCTTTACTTCGTATTCGGGTGCGCCGGGAACAAGCTCTTCCACAAGCTTGGAGCTGAGCTCTATTTCATCAAAGGTCTCAGGGAAGGCTTCGCCGTAAATGTCGCAGTGAACATTGTAGTTTACAGTGTCGATCCAGGTGAATACGTAAACCGGAGACTGGGTGTTGTTCTTCCACTTAAAGTCGATCTCGCCGGTGACGGTGTTTATGGTGGCGTCAAGGCCGTCGGGATATCCGCTGGGGGTGGAGTGGGGACGGCGGTAAACCACCTCGTAGTCGCCGTACAGCACCGCCATGTATGTGGTGGTGGCTATCTGGCATACGCCGCCGCCGGGCTGATCCTCATGGTCGGCGCCGCCGGAAATAACGGCGGGGGCGGCCTTCCAGCCGTTTGCGAAGGTGCGGTCGCCCAATATGCCGTTGGCGGAGAATTCTTCGCTGGGCAGGAGGG
>X73_One_humped_Camel__coassemble_262_pt1 | contig 19922 bp, 18 predicted proteins | sample X73_One_humped_Camel__metabat2_high_PE_013 | metagenome-assembled genome bin X73_One_humped_Camel
TGTGCAGATAGTTCATGAAACCACAGGCCTGCCCCGTGAAAAGATAGTTATCGAGGCACCCAACAGCCATCGCACTCCCGACTCCGGAACCACCTCCGGCTCCCGCCAGACATTGCTTACAGGTGAAGCCGCAAGGCGGGTATGCGAGCTGTACAATGAGGCGGCGAAGGGAAAAACCCTTGAAGAAATGGAAGGCAGAGACTTCTTTGCGGACTACTATCCTCCCACAGACCTTCTGGGCTCTGATAAGCCCCATCCCGTCAGCCACGTAGCCTATGGCTATGCCACTCAGGTGGCGGTGCTGAAGGAGGACGGCACGCTGGATAAGATAGTGGCCGCCCATGCTGTGGGCAAGGCAGTTAACCCCCTGTCTGTGGAAGGGCAGATAGAGGGCGGCGTAATAATGTCCACCGGCTTTGCCCTTACCGAGGAGTATCCTGTGGTTGACTGCGCACCCACTGCCAAATACGGTACATTGGGCCTGTTCAAGGCGGATAAGGCACCTAAGGTGGAGGCTATAATCGTAGAAAAGCCCGGCGTAGAGGGGGCATATGGCGCTATCGGTATCGGCGAGATAACCTCCATACCCACAGCCCCTGCCATTTCCGAGGCATACCTTAGGTATGACGGTCAGCGCCGTACCAGCCTGCCCCTGGAGAACACGCCCTATAGCAGAAAAAAGAAATAAACGAAAGAGACAAATTTTATCAGCATATTTACATCATGAGCCGGGAGAAAAACTCCCGGCTTATTGATGTGCGTAAATATTAGGTGCTATAATATAGCATGAAGAACTATTGATTGAAAGGAACGGATTTATGAATATCGTAATAGTAGGAGATGGCAAGGTAGGTTATACCATTACCGAACGCCTTTCCCGGGAAAATCATGATATTACCGTTATAGATAAGCGACCCGCAGCGCTGAACAACACAATGAACCTTCAGGACGTAAGCTGTATCGAAGGAAACGGCGTCAGTCATGTTGTACAGACCGAGGCGGGAGTGCCCAAGGCAGACCTGCTCATCGCCGCAACCAGTGCGGACGAGATGAATATGTTGTGCTGTATGGTGGCAAAAAAGCTGGGCGCAAAGCATACCATAGCCCGTGTGCGTGACCCTCAGTATCAGCAGCAGATGTTCTTCCTTAAGGATGAGCTGGGCCTTTCCATGACCGTTAACCCTGAACAGGCTGCAGCTTCTGAAATATCCAGGCTTCTGCGCTTTGCCTCCGCAATGAAGGTGGAGCCCTTTGCAAAGGGCCGTATAGAGCTTGTTGAGTTTAAGGTCAGGGAGGGCAGCCCCCTTCACGGCATGAGGCTGGCGGACTTTTACGGCCACTTTAAGCTGAAGGTACTGGTCTGCGCCGCCTGCCGGGAGGATGAGGTATTCATCCCAAAGGGCAATTTTGTAATGCAGACAGGAGATAAGCTGTCTATACTGGCTGCGCCAAAGGATGTAAGTGCCTTCTTCAGGGCAACGGGCACATTCAAGCGCAAGGTAAAGGACGTAATGATAGTTGGCGGCGGCAAAATCGCCTATTATCTGGCACGCCAGCTCATTGAGAGCGGCCTTCATGTGAAGATAATCGAAAAGGACGAGGATACATGCGAAAAGCTCTGCGAGCTGCTGCCTAAGGCTCAGATACTCCACGGCGACGGCACGGACCATGAGCTGCTCCACGAGGAAGGTATAGACAATACCGACGCCCTTATTGCCCTTACCGGCATGGATGAAGAAAACATAATACTCTCCATGTATGCAAATTCCGTAAACGTGGATAAGGTCATTACCAAGGTAAACAATTCCCGCCTGGCAGACATGGTGTCAAGCGTTGGTGTGGAGAGCCTTATCTCTCCCAAGGACATTGCCGCCAACAGCATAATAAGCTATGTAAGGGCTATGACCAATGCCACCGGCAGCAACGTTGAAACGCTGCATCGCATAGCGGACGGAAACGCAGAGGCGCTGGAGTTCAGGGTGCGCGAGGGCAGCCGCTGTGTGGGTATCCCGCTTAAGGATCTGCCCATACGTGACAACGTGCTGATTGGCGCAATAATACGTGGCGGCACATGCATTATCCCGGGCGGTAACGATTGCATAAAAGTGGGAGATTCTGTAATAGTCGTCACCACCATAAGCGGCCTTGAGGAGCTGAACAAGATATTAAAGGAAGCATAAGCGTATGAACTATCGGATGATAGCGAGGATACTGGGCTATGCTATGCTGACGGAGGCGGCATTGATGATACCCTCCGTGCTGATAGCCCTCTTTCATGGGGAATCCGTGCTGGGATTCTTTGCGGCCATGGGTTGCCTTCTGGCACTGAGCCTTGCCGCCCTCAGCCGAAAGCCCGAGCATCATGATATCTATGCCCGTGAGGGCTTTGTTACTGTATCCCTTTGCTGGATAATTCTATCTGTGTTTGGTGCGATGCCATTCTATGTGGAGGAAATCACTCCCACATTTATAGACGCCCTCTTTGAAACTGTATCCGGCTTTACCACTACCGGCGCATCCATACTGCCTGCTGTGGAAGGCCTGCCCTACGGCATACTGTTCTGGCGCAGCTTTACCCACTGGGTAGGCGGCATGGGCGTGTTGGTGTTTATGATGGCGGTGCTGCCTCTTGCGGACAACCGAAGCATGCACATAATGCGTGCGGAAGTACCCGGTCCCGTAGTTGGCAAGCTGGTGCCCAGGGCAAAGGACAGCGCGCTCATTCTCTACGGCATATACATCGCCCTTACCCTCATCGAGGTGACATTTCTGCTTGCGGGCGGGATGCCTCTGTTTGATGCATTCGTTCACGCGATGGGCACGGCGGGAACCGGTGGCTTCAGCATAAAGAACAATAGCGTGGCCTACTATAACAGTGCTTACATTGATATAGTTATCGGCGTATTCATGCTGCTGTTTTCCATCAACTTTAACCTGTATTTCTTTATACTGCTGGGCAATATCCGCCCTGTGATAAAAAATGAGGAGCTGCGCTGGTTCCTGTGCATAGTTGGTGCTTCGGTGCTGGCCATTGCATTGAATATCAATCATCTCTACGGCAGCTTCGGCGAGTCCCTGAGATATGCGTTTTTCCAGGTGGGTACGGTGGTATCCACAACCGGCTATGCTACGGCGGACTTTGACCTGTGGCCGGAGTTTTCAAGGGCGTTGATGGTGGGGCTTATGCTGATGGGTGCCTGCGCCGGCAGTACCGGCGGCGGTATAAAGGTATCCCGACTTATGATATTGATAAAGTCATCTTCCTGCGAGATACGCAAAATGATGCACCCCCGGTCTGTTAACCTTGTAAAGCTTGAGGGAAAAACCGTATCCGACGATGTGGTGCGTAATACCCAAATATTCTTTCTTTTGTATATGTTCCTGATTGTGGCATCTACGGTGCTGCTGGCCCTTTTGGATGAGGCCAGCTTTACCACAAGCATTACCAGCGTTATAGCATGCCTCAGCAACATAGGCCCCGGCCTTGAGGCTGTTGGTGCAGCGGGTAATTACGGCTTTTACTCTGCAGCTTCCAAGCTTATACTGACGCTTAATATGCTGATCGGCAGGCTGGAGATATTCCCCATGATAATGCTGTTCTATCCCAATACCTGGAAAAGGGTATAATAAAACCATCAATCAAATCCTTCCCGACACGTACTGGGAAGGATTTTTTATTTCGATGCAATTTATTCTGCCGCGGTTTAGTAAACTCTACCTTCCTTCGGTTTACTCCTTTGGGGTGAGGCATTATACTGAATACAATAAAAGCGAAGGAGATAAATCCAATGGCAAATAAGTCTATGGGAGAAATAATAAGCACACTCCGCAGAGAAAAAGGTATGACTCAAAAGGAACTTGCGGATATGCTGAATATTACGGATAAGGCGGTGTCCAAGTGGGAAAGGGGAATGGCCTGCCCCGATACCCATATAATACCCAGAGTAGCGGAGATTTTAGGCATATCTGTTGAGGAATTGATGAACGCAAAGGCAGCGCCCGCCAATGGACACAAAGGTGCCGGATACCTGTTGGATATTATTCTGAAGGCAGTGCCCATGGCTATGGGGATAGCGGTGGTGGTCATTTCTCTGCTGGGAGAGATGGATATTAAGTCCGGCTTTGCAATGCTGGGCATAGGCCTTGCCTGTGCGGGGATGCATATGCTGAAACAGAAGGATTAGATATGTCTAAAACTTAAGCGCAAACAATATAAAAGCCAAGCTGGTTTTTCAGCTTGGCTTTTGCATTTGCTTGATTGTTTTACTCCGCGTAGGAGATCACTCTCATCCAGGAATCGTTGTATACGTTGATGAAGTCGCCAAGGTCGTGGAAGATCTCGCACTTATCAAGGAGTTCCTGGGGGGGATTGTAGGTTTCGTTTTCGATGTAGTCTGCGCCCATTATCTCAAGGGCAGCGGCGTTGGGAGTGGAGTAGCCTATGTATTCGGCGTTCTGTGCAGCAACTTCGGGATCGCAGAGGAAGTTGATGAAGGCTTCTGCCTCAGCGGTCTTGGTGCTGGTCTTAGGGATGATAATATTGTCAAACCACAGATTGGAGCCGCTTTCGGGTACTGCGTAGGCCAGGTCGGGATTGCCCTCGATCTCGTCCATGCACCACATTGCGTCGCCGCTGTAAACGATGGCCAGCGCGCCGCCGCCGCCGATCATGCGGTCCTTGATGTCATCGCCAAGGTAGGCCTGAACGATGGGCTTCTGGGCGATGAGGGCTTCCTCAGCGGCCAGGATGTCTGCCTCGTTGCGGGTATTGAGGGAGTAGCCCAGCTTCATCAGGGCAACACCCATGGAGTCGCGGATGCTGTTGTACATAAGGATCTGACCGGCGTACTTTTCGTTCCAGAGGATATCCCAGCTGTCAACGGGATCGTCTACCATGGTGGTGTTGTAGAGGATGCCCACGGTGCCCCACATGTAGGGGATGCTGTACTTGTTGCCGGGGTCAAAGCTCAGGTCAAGGAAACGGTCGTCAATGTACTGCAGGTTGGGGATATTGTCCTTGTTGATCTCATAGAGCAGATCCATGGAGATAAGCTTTTCGATGATATAGTCGGAGGGGAAGCACAGGTCGTAAATGCAGTCTTCCTGCTGAAGCTTTACCAGCATTTCTTCGTTGTTGGCAAGGGTGGTGTAGTTTACGCGGATACCGGTCTCCTCGGTGAACCGGCTGAGAAGCTCTTCGTCAATATAGTCGCCCCAGTTGAGTACGTTGAGGGTGACGGCGTCAGAGTTGGCGCCGCAGCCTGCGAAGCAGCAGATAAGCATGGAAAGAACCAGTACTATAGCGATTTTTTTCATGTTTGTGTCTCCTTTGCAAGTTGAGTATATATTGTGCGGGAATATTTCCGCTTTTTTATGCTATGAGCGGCGGGCAAGGCGTTTCTTGGCCTGTTCCTGCTCACGCTCCTCTTTAATGCTGCGGATGTTTACAAAGGCCAGCAGAGTGACCACAGCGATGAACATCAGCGTGCAGAGGGCGTTTATCTTGGGGCTTATGCCGCGGCGGGCAATGCCGTAGATGTAAATGGAAAGATTCTGTATGCCGTCGGTGGCAAACCAGCTGACCACGAAGTCGTCAAGGCTCAGGGTGAAGGCCAGCACAAAGCCTGAGATGATGCCGGGCATTATGTCGGGAATCACTACCTTGCGAAGGGCCATCATAGGGGTGCATCCAAGATCCATCGCCGCCTCGTACAGAAGGTTTGAGCTCTGCCTGAGCTTTGGCATTACCGAGAATATCACGTAGGGGATATTGAAGGTAATGTGGGCGATGAGCATGCGGGTGTAGCCGCCCTTTATGCCAAGCATTGCAAACAGCATCATGAAGCTGATACCGGTTACAAGGTCGGGGTTTACCATGGGCAGGCGGGAGATGTTCTCCACCACGCCGCGGGGACGTTTCTTCATGGAGTGAATGCCGATTGCGGCAAATGTGCCGATTATGGTTGCCACCAGGGCGGAGATGACCGCAACGGACAGGGTGACCATCAGGGCGTCCATTATGGTGGTGTCCCGGAACAGGGCTTCATACCAGCGGAAGGAGAAGCCGGTCCAGCGGCCCATGGATTTGCTGCCGTTGAAGGAGAACACCATCAGCACCAAAATGGGAGCATAAAGGAATATCAGCATCAGGCCAAGGTAGGTGCCGCGGAAAAAAGAACGGAGCTTCTTCACCAGAGCATACCTCCTTCCTCGCCGGCATCATGCTCTGCGCGGCGCATGATGGCCATGGATATAAGCACCAGCACCAGCAGTATAAAGCTGAGGGCGCTGCCCACGGGCCAGGCGCTCTGACCCAGGGTGATAAACTGGTTTTCGATAAGGTCGCCGTACAGCAGGAACTTGCCGCCGCCCAACAGCCTGGATATGGCAAAGGTAGTTATGGCGGGGATGAATACCATGGTTATGCCGGAGATGATGCCGGGTACAGACTGGGGCAGGACAACCTTGACGAAGCAAAGCACAGGGTTTGCCCCAAGGTCTGCCGCCGCCTCAACAAGGGAACGGTCCAGCTTTACCAGCACTGAGTAGATGGGCAGAACCATGAAGGGCAGGAAATTGTATACCGTGCCCAGCATTACGGCGCCTTCGGTGTAGAGGAACTGCTGTGCGGGCAGGCCAAGGAAGGACAGAATGCTGTTGATAATGCCGTTGGAATCCAGCAGTACCTGCCATGCGTATGTGCGGAGCAGGAAATTCATCCACATGGGAACTATGAAAAGCACGTACAGTATGGCTGCGGTGCGCTTTTTCATGGTGGAGAGGATGTAGGCTATGGGGTAGCCCAGCAGCAGGCAGATGGCGGTGGCCTTAAGGGCTATCCATACCGAGCGGGCCAGCACCTGCATGTATATCTCATTGGTAAGGGCGGTGACAAGGTTATCCAGCGTCAGCCCGCCATGCTCAGAGCTGAAAGCAAAGTACACTATCAGCACCATGGGAGCCAGTATGAATATCAGCATCCATACTATGTAGGGGTAGGAAAATGCCTGACGCTTCAGCTTCATTCCTCTTCCTCCGCAGCCACGGCAGCGTCGGCTATCTCATCCTCGGTGAGCAGCTCCTGCTGGTCGGGCTTGGTGCTCTTGTGCATGATGTGGATGGCGTCGGGCAGTATTTCGAGGCTGATCTCGGTATCCTGTGCCACGTAGTCGGTGGAGTGGACGGTCCAGGTATAGTCGCCGGTCTCCACACGGAATTCGTAGTGAACGCCCATGAACAAAACGCTATTGATAACGCCCTTGAGGGGAGTTTTGCCAAGGGGGACAATGTCGATATCCTCGGGACGGACAACCACGTCAACGGGGGCGTTTTTGCCGAAGCCTGCGTCCACGCAGTCAAAGTCGATATCGTGGAAGCGGACTTTGTAGTCCTCCAGCATGGTGGCGGGGATGATGTTGCTCTCGCCGATAAACTTGGCAACGAATATGTTCTTGGGCTCGTTGTAGATATCGGTGGGGGTGCCGATCTGCTGGATAACACCTTCGTTCATTACCACGATGGTATCGCTCATGGTGAGGGCTTCTTCCTGGTCGTGGGTAACGTAGATGAAGGTGATGCCAAGGTGCTGCTGCATGCGCTTGAGCTCAATCTGCATCTCTTTGCGAAGCTTAAGATCCAGCGCGCCCAGGGGTTCGTCAAGGAGCAGCACATGGGGCCTGTTTACAAGGGCGCGGGCGATGGCCACGCGCTGCTGCTGGCCGCCGGAAAGCTGATCGATGTAGCGCTTGCCGTAGCCGGAGAGGTTTACAAGGGCCATCATCTCGTTTACACGGGGCTCTATTTCTTCCTTGGGCAGCTTCTGTATCTTGAGGCCGAAGGCTATGTTGTCAAATACGTTAAGGTGGGGAAACAGAGCGTATTTCTGGAATACGGTGTTTACCTGACGGCGGTAGGGGGGCACGTTGCTTACGTCCTGACCGTCGATAAGGACCTGACCCTGATTGGGCATGGTAAAGCCTGCGATAAGGCGCAGCATGGTGGTCTTGCCGCAGCCGGAGGGGCCAAGGAGGGTGAGGAACTCGCCGTCGCGGATGTAAAGGTTAACGCTCTTGAGAACGTCGGTGTCGTCGTAGGTCTTGGTGATGTTTACAAGGTCAATCAGGTGCTTGCTCATAAGTAATCTCCCATTAAAAGCTTTAGAAGGAGGGGGGTGTTGCGACCCATATGAGCCGCGCCTCGGTCTTGCCTGTGTTTTTGATGTAGTGAACGCTTGAGGGCTTGAAGCAGAAGCTGTCGCCGCGGCGTACTTTGTGTTTCTTGTCCCCTATGTAGAGGCTTATGCTGCCCTGCAGCACGTAGCCGAATTCCTCGCCCTCGTGGGGGTTATCCTCGTAGGTGGCCCCGCCGGGGTCGAGGGTGACCAGTATGGGCTCAAAGCTGGTTTTCTGTGCGTTGGGAACCAGCCATCGCACGGTATGGCCCGCCTCAGTCTCTTCTTTTTCAAACATATCGTCCGGGGTAAATACCGCCTTTTCGGGTTGGGTTTCTGTAAAAAACTCCGAAAGGTCGGTGCCCAGAGCTTCCAGTATGTCTGTCAGCGTGGCAATGGAGGGGGAGGTGAGGTCTCTCTCCAGCTGGGATATGAATCCCTTTGACAGCTCGGTGCGGGCGGCCAGCTCTTCCTGAGTGAGGCCCAGCCGCAGCCGGTAGCGTTTGATCTTATCGCCTATGTTTATCATGCTTTGCGCCTCCTTGCGCGGGTAGCCGCGGAAATAAACCCAAAGTTTAGAAATCCTAAACAGCCGAATATAATTAAAACATCTTTCGACACAAAAGTCAATGGCTTTTGTTCAGTATTACAAAACTTTTGGTTTAAAATTTGTTTGCTGGATAAAAATCCCGCACTGCTTGGCCTTTTTGATAAGCTGACAAAAAGAAAAATCCGCAAAAATGCGGATTTGAAGGATGCTTGATTGTGTGTTAGGAAGGGTCCCCCAGACGCTGGAAAAGCAGGGTGCAGAAAAAACCCGCCACGGCAAGGAGTATGTGGAATATCGAGCGGAGTCCTCCCGCAAAGCCCGGGAATATCATTATCACGGTACCCAGCAGAAAGCCCAGTATGCAGTAGCTGGCGCCGGCGGGATGCTTGTTGAACATCCGGCGTATAAAGGAGATGAGCAGCACGGTTACTGCTGCGGCTCCCCCGGCGGCGCAGATAAGATAGCTTATCTGCAGCCTGTTAAAGGCGGACAGCAGCGGCTCATACCAGCCGATGTACATAAGGATAAAGGAAGTGCTGACCCCGGGTATAACTATTCCAACTGTTATCAGCGCCCCGGAGAGAAAGGCCGCCAGGTGGGTGAATTCCCGATAGCCGGCGGAGACTGCGCTGCTGTCCAGCAGGGCAAGGGCCGCGGTGACGGTGCCGCCCAGTATTACGCAGGCGATATACTTGGGGGTGGGCTTTGCGTTGGCGGAGCCCATCAGGGCGGGGATACCACCCAGCACCATGCCTATCAGCAGATACATCAGCGGCATTCGCCACTCTGCCAGCAGCCACTCCAGCAGCCGTGCGGTTATAAGTATGCCTATACAGCCGCCTATGCCGTAGGGCAGCAGAAAAAGAAAGTTTTGTTTGAAGTTTTTGAAAAGACCGGCTATTGCGTCGATTGCTTTGCGGTATACGCCGAAGGCCACCGCAAGCACGCCGCCGCTGGCGCCGGGTATCATACCCGCGGCACCTATCAGAGCCCCCTCCAGGGCGCAGCGCACAGCGCTTTTATCGACCTTCATAAATCCTAACGCCTTTCATTATTAATGCTGTATTCTGCAATGACAGCATATTATCATATACCTCAAGCCATTACAGCAGTGTGGACAATATCTTAATAAAATATTCAAAAAAGCTAAGCCTGCTCCTTGCTGTTTACAAGGGTGGTGTATACTGTGACGGCTATTACCACGCAGCCGCCGATGATCTCACGAACTGTGGGGGGCTCGCCCAGCAGCAGGAAGGCCAGGATTATGCCATATACGGACTCCATGCCGCCGGAGATTATGCCGGCGGTCTGTACCCGTACCTTCTTAAGGGAAGATACAAACAGGCTGTGGGCAAGGGCTGTGCAGAATACGCCCAGCAGTATCAGCAGCATAATGTCCTTGCCGGTTACGGCGGGGGGAGCGGCCAGTATGAAGGGCAGCAGCACTATTGTGGCGATGAACTGCTCATAGAAACAGACCACGCTGCCCGCATAGCGGGAGGAGAAGCGCCTGTTGAGCAGGGACAGCACAGCATATGTAAGGGCGGACAGCATGCCCACCACTATGCCGTTTACCGTTGCGCCCGCTCCGTCGGGGGGAACCAGAATAAATACGCCAAGGAGCATCATTACAGCGCAGATAACGCTTTTTATGCGAAGCTTTTCCTTAAAGAGAACAGGCTCGATAAATGTGACGAACAGAGGGAAGGTGGAGAATGTGATGGTGCCCACCGCCACGCTTGCCACCTGAACAGACTGGATAAAGAAGGTCCAGTGGAGGGCCATTACCACGCCTGCGGCAATGTATGCCCAAAGGTCTCCACGGCTCTGCAGCTTCATGGGAGTCTTTGTGAGCTTTATTACTATAAATAAAGTAATAGAGGAAAAAAACACCCTTCCAAAGGTAACGGCGAAGGAGGGAATAGAAAGGCCGCGGCCTATAACCCCTGCCATGCCAAAGAAAAGCACCGCAAAGTGCAGCATGAGGAGGGAGCGGGTTTCGGTGGTGGATTTATTCATTGTATTTTCTCCGTTTGGGGCTGTGCCCATGATAAATGAATTATAGTACAAACAGGATTTTTAATCCATAATTTTAAGAGAAATAGGGACATATTCCGAGGCATAAATAAAAAAACAAAAAAATTTGAAAAAACCTCTTTACTTTAGCGTGATAAAGTGATATAGTACTGAAGCAAGGAAGGAAACCTTCAAAACGAACTCAAATTTAAATTAAAATATCAAATTTTTAAGGAGAACAAAACAATGAAAAAGATCGCTGCACTGCTTATGGCAACCCTGATGCTGGCACTGGCCTTTACCGGCTGCGCAAAACCCGCCGAAGCTGACACCCCTGTTACCGAGGACGTTACCCCCGAGCTGGAAGCCGCTCCCGCAGTTGAGGACAGCGACCTTGCCTATATAGTCGGCAACGGCAAGATGGTGATCGGCATCACCGAGTACGCACCCATGAACTACTACGATGACGCAGGCAAGCTCATCGGCTTTGATACCGAGTTTGCCGAGGCTGTTTGCGCAAAGCTGGGCGTAGCTCCCGAGTTCGTAGTAATCAACTGGGACACCAAGGAGATGGAGCTTGAGGCCAAGAACATCGACTGCATCTGGAACGGCTTCACCATCACCGAAGAGCGCAAGGAAGCCCTTGAGTTCACCGATCCCTATGTAAAGAACATGCAGGTAGTAGTAATCAAGGCCGACAACGCCGCCACCTATGTTGACACCGCAAGCCTCGCCGGCGCAAATCTGGTAGCCGAAATGGGCTCCACCGGTGAAAGCAGCATCGCAGACGACGAGAACCTGAGCCAGGCAAGCTACGTTGGCGTATCCAAGATGGCAGACGCTCTGCTGGAAGTTAAGGCCGGCACCGCAGACGCAGCGGTTATCGACTACGTAATGGCAAAGGCCATGGTTGGCGAAGGCACCGACTATGCTGACCTGATGATCATGGACGGCGTAGAGCTGGCATACGAAGAGTACGGCGTAGGCTTCCGCAAGGGCTCCGATGCAGCAGCCGCTGTAAACGAAGCCACCGCAGCCCTCATCGCAGAAGGCTCCCTCCCCGAGATCGCCGCCAAGTACGGTCTGGCACTGATGGCAGAATAATAGTATAATACTAAAGCTGAACAGCCCAAGGCAGGAGGATTTTACTCCCCCTGCCTTACTGCGTAAATACTTATAACTCACAAAAGGAAAACGGATTTATGTTTCTTACGGTTACACAAAAGCTGCTGGAGGGTTTCGGCGTATCCTGCGTCATCTTCATAGTGACCCTTGTTGCGGCGCTTCCTCTGGGCCTTGTTATAGCATTTGGCTCCATGAGCAAGTTTAAGCCCCTCAAGTGGCTCACCAAGACCTTTGTATGGATAATCCGCGGCACCCCTCTTATGCTGCAGATACTTATCGTCTTTTACGGCCCCGGTATGGTGCTGGGCACAAAGGCAATGCCCCGCATGACGGCGGTGCTTATAACCTTTATCATCAACTACGCGGCATATTTTTCCGAGATTTACCGCGGCGGCATCGAGAGCATACCCAAAGGGCAATATGAAGCAGGACAGGTGCTGGGCATGACCAAGCGGCAGGTGTTCTTCAACGTGGTACTGCTGCAGGTGGTAAAGCGCATTGTGCCCCCCCTTGGCAATGAGTTCATAACGCTGGTAAAGGACACCTCCCTTGCAAGGGTCATCGCCATCAAGGAGATCATCATGTGCGCTCAGGAGTTCATCTCCCTCAAGGCGCTTCTGTGGCCCATGTTCTACTCCGGTGCGTTTTATCTCATATTTAACGGCCTGCTGACCCTGCTGCTGGGCTATGCCGAAAAGAAACTGGATTATTTTAGGGTTTAATAATTATGGCAGTACTTGAAGTAAAAAACATAAAAAAGAACTTTGGTCCCGTTGAGGTGCTTAAAGGCTTGGACTTTTCCATGGAAAAGGGCGAGGTGCTGGCCATAATCGGCTCCTCCGGCTCAGGCAAGACCACCCTTCTCCGCTGCCTCAATTTCCTTGAGACGCCGGATGAAGGCCAGATAATCGTAAACGATGAGGTGCTGTTTGATGCTGAGTCCCACAGTACCCTTACCGAGGATGAAGTGCGCAGGAACAGGCTGCACTTTGGCCTTGTGTTCCAGTCCTTCAATCTTTTCCCCCAGTATACCGCATTGGAAAACATTAAGCTTGCGCCTGAGATACTGGCGGCGGAGAACCGCGCAAACAACATGAAGGAGATAAAGACGCAGATAGAACTGCGGGCAAGGGGATTGCTGGAGCGTGTTGGCCTTGCGGACAAGGCTGATAACTATCCCCATCAGCTTTCCGGCGGTCAGCAGCAGCGTGTGGCCATAGCCCGTGCCCTTGCCATGAATCCCGATGTGCTGTGCTTTGACGAGCCCACCAGCGCCCTTGACCCCGCCCTTACCGGCGAAGTGCTCAGGGTTATCCGCAGCCTTAAATCCGCTGACAGCACCATGATAGTAGTCACCCACGAGATGGAGTTCGCAAGAAACGTTGCGGATAAGGTGCTGTTTATGGCAGACGGCGTAATAGAGGAGATGGGCACCGCGGAGCAGGTATTTGAGCATCCTCAGAGTGAGCGCACAAAGGCTTTCTTCTCCAGCTTTACCCGCTGATATGATAACAGGCGCAGGTATAGTACAGCTGGATATCCACGGCATGAACCGCTATCAGGCAAAGATCGCCATAGATGCCGCCATTCGCCGCTCCAAAGGCGTTTACCGTATCAGGGTGATCCACGGCGGCAATCACAATACCGTCCTTCGGGATATGGTAGCGGAGGAGTACGCCTCCCATCCGCTGGTGCTGCGCATAGAGCGGGGTACCAATGCTGGGCAGAGTGACCTTGTGCTGAGAGAACTGTAAACTGCGAGCCTCCCGTAAACGGGGGGCTTTTTTGATGCAAAAAAATCCATCTTATCCGACAAATTTATCCATATTTGTAAATAAATTGTGCTGATATACACAAAATCTACAAGATGTGGTATATTTAGCGTAGGCAATTATTACTTTTGCGAGGTATTACCATGAAAAGACTTCAGGCATTGCTGATGGCGGCCCTAATGGTGCTGTGCCTGCTGCCTGCCGCTCCCGCGGCCGCGGCAACGGATTACAGCTGGATAAAGGTCAAGCTGTCCACCAACAACGCCACCTCCCTTACCATGTACGCTTCCGGCTCCTACTTTATCAAGGAGAACGGCGCGGAATTCACGGGGGGCACTGTAACTGTACGAAGCAACGGCGACGGTACCATGACCCTGTCCCATTCAAGCGGCGGGGATCTGTATACCGCTTCCTCCATGTCCATAATGCGCTATAACGTATCCCGTGACGCGGGCTACCTTAAGCTGGGCGGCAGATGCTATCTGGGCCATTTTAATCTTAAGGCCATGTCATCCGGCTATATAAGGGTGGTAAACGAAGTGCCCCTTGCCCATTATCTCTATGGCGTTGTGGGCTATGAAATGAGCAATACCTTCCCAATAGAGGCCCTTAAGTCTCAGGCTATTGCCGCCAAGTGCTATGTTTTGTCCAATATTACCATGTCCGGCGATTACTATATCGGCGATACATCATCGGATCAGGTATATAAGGGATACGATTCTTCCTACACAAACGTTATAAATGCCGTAGACAGCACGCTGGATCAGGTGCTGGCGGTAAACGGAACATTGCTGTGTACCTATTACGCCGCCAGCAACGGCGGTGAAACCCTGCTGCCCAGCCAGGCATGGCCCTCAAAGAAGGTAAACGACAAGGGATACGGCATAAGTCTTGACCCATACGACCTTGCCAACGCATACAGCAAAAAAGAGACTATCAGCATACCCATAAACATGCCGGGCAGCATCACTCCTGCCCTTATGACCATGCTGCTGTCCAAGGCGTCAAGCGCATTGGGATACACTGTAAATCAGATAGACTCAATAACCAACGTATCCCTCCACAGCCCCAAATACAGCAACACTACCCGCTGCCTGTCAAAGTGCACAATAAGCCTTATTGTCAGCCAGAGCGGCTCCAACCCGGCGGAGGTATCCCTTACCTTCAGCACCAGCGAGTTCGAAAGCTATGGAGTGGTAAGGGACAGTACGCTGCGTTCCTACTGGGGCGAGATGGGCTCAAACGGATACTATAATATTTATCATGTCCGTTACGGCCATGGCGTAGGCATGAGCCAGCGGGGCGCTCAGGCCATGGCGAACGCCGGCAAGTCATATAAGGAAATACTGGGGTTCTATTACCCCGGTGCATCCTTTGCCAGCATCAATGTATCCGAGCCGTCAAATCCCACTAACAGCGCCGTAAACAAGGCGCCCGAGGGCAATTACGTTCAGGCGGTGACCACCGGAAACGTAAGGATGCGCAGCGGCCCCGGCACCGGCTATGGCAGCCTTGGCACCGTGCCCAGCGGCTCTGATATATATGTATTCGAAAGCGTGGACGGCTGGGCAAAGGCCTCATATAACGGCACAACCGGATACATTTCGGAAAAATACGTGGAATATCCCAACGGCAAGCCTGAGGTTCAGCCTTCACCCACTCCCGGAACAGAACAGCAGCTTCCACAAAAGGAAGGAGTTATCGCCTACGGCACCGTAAACGGACAGGGAGTTAACTTCCGCACCGGCCCCGGTACATCTTACGGCAGCATTGCCAGGCTGGATAAAAACACCGTTTTGTATATCACCGACTCCACCAATGGCTGGTATGCCTGCGAAACAGAAGCGGGGCAGAAGGGCTACATGATAGCTACCTATGTCAGCATAACGGGATACCCATCAAACGATGCGGAAAACGAGGAGGAAGTGACTCCCCCGCCTGAAGAGGAGACCCAGGAAAAAGAAGAAGAGCAGCTGGCTGAGCCTGCTGTGGTGGCCTATGGCCGGGTAACGGGGCAGGGAGTAAACTTCCGCACCGGCCCTGCCACCACCTATGAGAGCATTGGCAAGCTGGATAAAAACACCACTCTGGATATATACGGCACAGCCGGCAGCTGGTATTACGGCAAAGCGGGCAGCGCCATAGGCTATAACAGCGGCGGCTATGTTGAAATAACAGGCATACAGGAAGTGGCATATCCCAAGACGGAGCCGGATACCGATGCATCGCCAACCCCTGAAGTATCCCCCACACCGGACAGCGGCGAGGATGAAAACGCCGAAGCCACTCCCGCGCCTACGCCCACACCTGAGCCCAAGGAAACCGTAACCGTGGGCCGCATAACTGCCTCCGGCGTAAATATGCGCATAGGCCCCGGAACCTCATATACTTCACTGAAAAAGCTCAGCAAGGACACCGGCCTGTACATAATGGGCAAATCCGGCAGCTGGTACAGCGTAGTTGTGGGCAGCATAGGCGGATATGTACACGACGACTATGTTGAAGTAACCGGCAGCGTAGTAAAGGATGAGGTGGAGACCTCCGGAGCAACGGGCAAGGGAGTTACCACCGGCAGCGTACGCATACGCAAAGGCCCCGGCACCGGCAATCAGTCCATCGGCACCCTCAGCAAGGGTACAGCGCTGACACTGTACGGCATAACCTCGGGATGGTATTCAGTAAAGCTTGCTGACGGAACCGCGGGCTATGTAAGCTCCAAGTACGTTAAGGTAACGCAGGCATACTCTTCAATGGAGACCGGCGGCGCCGAAGAGACCCAGCAGTCCACCGGCAAAGGCGTGCTTACTACAAATGTAAACTTCCGCCAGAGCCCTTCTACTTCCGCAAAGAAGCTCACTACCCTTAAGAAGGGGACGGAAGTGACCCTTTACTCACTGAAGGACGGCTGGTACGAAGCCGAATATAACGGCACAAGAGGATACCTCTTTGCCAAGTACGTAAGCGCCTCCTCAAGCGTCGGCAGCAACAATGTGGGCACCGGCAGCAACAACGTGGGCGGCGTTACCAGCAGCGGAGGAACCGTTGCCTCCACCGGCGGAAAGGTTACCCTTACCAAGGGTACATCCACCGGCAACGTAAACTTCCGTTCCGGCCCTTCCACCAGCGGAACTACGGTATACGGTAAAGTTACCAAAGGAGACACCGTAGATATAATCGGCCAGACCGGCACATGGTACTATGTGGTATATGAGGGACGCACGGGCTTTGTAAGCGGAGACTATATCACCATTTCCGCCACCGGCACCGTAGGCATACAGCCGGTAAACAGCACCATCACACCTCAGGCATGCGTTACAAATTCAGAAGTAAACCTGAGGACAGGCCCCTCCACCGGCCACGACAAGGTGAAGCTGCTAAGCAAGGGCACATCCGTTACGGTTTATTACGTATCCGATGGCTGGTGCTTTGTAAAGTGCTCTGAGGGATACGGCTTCCTCTTTGACGAATACGTTAGCCTGGCGTAAACAATTGAATATTTGAAAAGAGAAGCCCTTTGGGGCTTCTCTTTTGCTTGTGCATATTTGTTTTTTTAATTATAATGAGAAAGAATGTATTATCCCGAAAGGTGATACCTGCAAATGAAGAAAACAATGCTTAAGCTTATTACCTTGCTGCTGGCGGCAATAATGCTGCTGAGCGCTGTGCCTGCCTTTGCGGTGGAGGATGGCGATGTTCGCATAATAGTAGTGGCACCCAAGAAGCTGTCGTTGAAGGAAGGCGAAAGGTATAAGCTTTCTGTCAGCGCCAAGGATGGGGGCTATCTCAGCGGCCTTACCTGGGAAAGCAGCGACAGCAGCGTTGTGTCTGTGGACAGCAGCGGCAACCTTACCGCTCATAAAGAGGGCAGTGCCAAGGTGAAGGTATACTCCAAGGATGGCAGTACCGATTCCTCCACCTGCCGTGTTACTGTAACCTCTGCAAAAAAAGCCCAAGAGGACAAGGAAGTACGCATAATCGTAGTGGACCCTAAGAAGCTTACCCTTTCCGAGGGAGAACGGCATAAGCTCAATGTAAGTGCCAAGGATGGAGGCTATCTCAGCGGCCTTATATGGGAGAGCAGCGACAGCAGCGTTGTGTCGGTGGACAGCAGCGGCAACCTCACCGCCCATAAGGAGGGCAGTGCCAAGGTAAAGGTGTATTCCAAGGACGGCAGTACCGACTCTTCTACCTGCCGCGTAACCGTTGAGGAAAAGAAGGGATACAGCAGCTCATCCCAGCAGGACAAGCCTGTGCGGGTGATAGTAATGTCGCCTAAAAAGCTGAGCCTGATGGAGGAGGATACCTATAAGCTTACCGTCAGCGCCAAGGACGGCAGCTATTTGTCGGGCCTTGTGTGGGAAAGCGACAACCCGGAAGTTGCAAAGGTGGACAGCAGCGGCAACCTTACCGCCCTTAAAAAGGGCAGCGCAAAGATAACAGTGTATGCCGCTGATGGCAGTACGGACTCTTCAGCTTGTCGGGTAACGGTGGAGCGCATAAAAAAGACCCCCATCAAGGCAAAGCTCGAGGGTAATATTTACGATGCCAACTATAACCGTGTAAGCTCCTCCACCGAAGCTGCCGTGAGGGAATACTGCGAGCGTCTGGGGGATTCCAGAATAGACAAGATGCTCCGCAAGGCAGTTGAAAAGGTAGGTACTCCTTACAGCACAATGGACTGCAGCCAGATGAGCAAATACGCCTACAGCAGCCTGGGCTTCAGCCTGCCCCGCGTCAGCGACGATCAGGCGGAGGCCATGATAAAATACAAGAGAGACAGCGGCAAGCCAGAGAAGGGTGATATATGCTTCATGAAATTCCCCAGTGTTGTAAAATGCTCCTGCGGGGATAAGTGCCGCAGATATATGCAGGTGCATCACGCGGCGGTATATCTGGGCCAGATAGATGGCCGTACTTACGTTGTGGACTCCAGCAGCACCATTGGCAACGTTATTATCCGGGAATTCCGCAGCAATACCATTGCGGGTATGCCCGTAGTGTTCTACGCGGGAAAGTAAACCGATATAACATAATTCGACATACTATATTGAAAAAGCATAGAAAAACCGCGGAGTTTTCCGCGGTTTTTGCGTTTTGTTTTTTTGATTATTCTTCGTATTTGACAAGCTCCACTCCGGCCTCCTCAAATATGGCCAGAGAGAACTCATCGGGGTATCCTTCGGCGTATACCACCCGGGATATGCCGCTGTTTACTATCATCTTTGCGCAGATGACGCAGGGCTGATGGGTGCAGTACATGGTGGCGCCGTCAATGGATATGCCAAGCTTGGCCGCCTGTATGATGGCGTTCTGTTCTGCGTGTATGGCGTAGCACAGCTCGTGCCGTGTGCCGGAGGGGATGTTGAGCTTGCGGCGCATGCATTCGCCCTTTTCGGTGCAGCTCTTTATGCCGGCAGGTGCGCCGTTGTAGCCGGTGGTGAGTATGCGCTTATTCTTAACTATTACCGCGCCGATATGGCGGTTTTCCTGATAGCAGCTGGACCAGCTGCCGATGGTCCAGGCCAGTTCTATGAAGCGCTTGTCCCACTTTGTCCATTCTGACATTGTAATGTATCCCCCTGTGATTGGCAGTATTTTGAATAAGTATATCATCCCGGGAAAGAATAGTACAGAAAACCTTTGATAAATATGGATATATAAGGAAGAAAAACATTGTGCAGAGGCGGGGGAGAGAATGGGGAATAAATGTGAAAATCTGCCATAGGCTATTGAAAAGGGAAAAGGGGTGTATTAAACTATCATCAATGACTTAGCACTCAACAGGCACGAGTGCTAACAACCCACCAAAGCAATATTTTATTATCCATACAGGAGGCAAGTATAAAATGAAACTCAAACCCTTACTGGACAGAGTTGTTCTTAAGAGCACCGAGGCTGAGGAGACCACCAAGAGCGGCATCATCCTTACCGGCAGCGCCAAGGAAAAGCCCGTGGTATCCGAAGTGGTGGCTGTTGGCCCCGGCGGCATGGTGGACGGCAAGGAAGTTACCATGTACGTTGAGGTTGGCGATAAGGTAGTTATCTCCAACTATGCCGGCACCGAGGTAAAGCTGGGCGGCGAAGAGTACAAGATCGTCCGTCAGAATGACATTCTGGCAGTGGTTGAATAAAACATACAGCAATATAAAGGAGACGATAAAATCATGGCAAAGCAGCTTAAATACGGCGAAGAGGCACGCCGCGCTCTGGAAGCGGGCATGAACGCCCTGGCCGATACCGTTAAGATCGCCCTGGGCCCCAAGGGCCGCAACGTTGTGCTGGATAAGAA
>X73_One_humped_Camel__coassemble_263_pt1 | contig 19658 bp, 17 predicted proteins | sample X73_One_humped_Camel__metabat2_high_PE_013 | metagenome-assembled genome bin X73_One_humped_Camel
CAGCAAGACCAGTGCAGAGGTGCTGGGGCTAATCAAGCGCACCAGTGCAGAGTTCCGACAAACCGTAGTGATGATTACACACAACAACGACATTGCCCGCCTTGCAGATCGGATTATCCGCATTGAGGACGGCAAGATTGTGGAATAAGGAGGTGGCAGACTATGACATGGCCTTTTGAAAATGATACAAGTGCCATTGTAAAGAAATTGGCAGATAGGAGTATGAAAGCGGATAAGAGAAGCAAGGCTTTTTTACTTTTGACCATCGCTCTCTCTGTCTGCATGGTTTTTTCGATTATCCTAATATCAACAGGTACACAAGAGGAATTTAAGAACACACAGAGGAATAAAGCGCAGATTGGCATTTTGGGAGTTACGGATGAACAGACAGCCCTGCTGCGTCAAAAGAAAGATATTTCATGGATCGGAGAATACTCCGCTATTGGCTTTTTTTATGTGGATGATAAAACAATCACGGTTGCTTACGGAGATGAAGATTACTTTTTGCATCAGGAAGAAAAGATTTTACAGGGAAGTGTGCCGCAGAAAGAAAACGAGATTATGCTTCCGCAGAATTATATTGACTTTTTAGGAAAAGCGTATAAAGCTGGCGATGTTATTTCTCTTGACGTGACCGGCACAGGGCAGAAAGCGGAATATACGCTTTCTGGTATTCTGGACGACACAAAAGAAAGCAACGGATATTTTATTTATGTCAGTAAGGAACTTGCCCGAGATTTGGCAAAAGATTCTTTTCAGGTTACAGCATATACAAGGCTGAATACAGACGCCATAAGCTCCACGGCTATTCTTGATTTTGCCGGCAAAGCAATACAAAATACAGGCATTGTCGAGGCACAGGTAATGCTTACAGAATATTCTGCTGTTATGTCGGGTGTGATAACATCGGGTATTCCGATTCCAGTACCACTACTGGCGGCGTTGACGGCTATTTTGGCGGCAACGATTGTCTATGGTGTTTTTTACACAAAGATTGTAAAAAATGTTCAAATGTTTGGGCAACTGCGGACAGTTGGCATGACAAAAAGACAGATTAAACGGATGGCAAGTAAAGAGGGACGTTTATATGCCTTTGCTGGTATTCCTTTGGGGCTTGTCATTGGTGTACTGATTGGATTTATTGGCTGTCCTGATGGATTCCGGCTAAAAACAACAGTTATTTATGCTGTACTGATTGCCGCAGTAGCCTTTGTAACAGTGAATATTGCCATTTTTAAGCCTGTCCGAGTAGCAATGAATACTTCCCCGGTAGAGGGTGCTAAATACCTTGCGTATGCTGGAAAGGCAAAAAGCAGCTCAAAACTGCATCGGAAACTTACGCCGTTTAATCTGGCGAAAATAAATATACAAAGAAACAAACAAAAAGCAGTTCTGACGCTTTTAATGCTTGGAGTAAGCGGGGCTCTTTTACTGGTTACTTCTACGGTTGCTGGTTCTATTGATCCGGCAAAACAGGCAAGTTTCAAATATTATCCTGCCGGTAACATTCTTATACAAATAAGAAATACAGTGGGCAGCTCTTTCGATAACGAAGCGGAGCCATACGGAAGCGCAAAATTGCAACTGGAAGAAAATCCACTTGAAGATCAGGCATTGATGCAGGAATTAGAAAAGGTAGATGGGATAGAAAAAATCACAGCGTTTGACTGCGTTTATATGACGGTTTCTTTTTCTGGCGGAAGCGGTTCAATCACAAGCATTTCAGACTTCTTCCCGACCTTAAACCGAGAACAGACGGAAGAAAAGCAGGCGGTTTTATCTTCTGGGACGGCAGACTACGATGATATGGTTGAGAGAAATGGAATATTGGTTGCAGAAGATATAGCACAAATTGGCGATACTTTGAAGATTGAGGGCAGAGCTTCTGACGGTAGCACCTTTGATATGGAAGCCGTTGTTGTGGGCACATACAATAGGTCTGATTTAATGGAGAATAGTCCGGCTGTTCCCGGAAGCCCCTACTTTATTATGACTTATGACACAGCAAAGAAGCTGACAGGGATAACGGAACAGACGGGGATTCTGGCGGTTAAAAATTCAGATGGACGTTTTGATGAAGTTCTGACCGCAGTTCAGGAGATTGCGGATCGAAATGGGAAAATAGAGGTAAATACAATTGAGCAAACGATTAGGAGCATTCAGTATCGGTATAGTGCATCCATAAACGCTCTGTATATGATCTCTGCTATTATGTTTGTCTTTGGCAGTATCAGCCTTATGAATATGCTTATGGTTGATTTTCAGAATAGAAAGCGTGAATTTGGCTTGCTTGAAGCCGTTGGAACAACACAGAAACAGTTAAAAGTAATGCTGAATAGGGAGATTGGAATTTACATCGGCGGTTCGCTGATAATAGCACTTGTATTTGGAAGCCTTTTGAGTGTGATTGTTTGCAGGCGGTTAGATGCAGTGAATCATTGTATTACATTGGTGTTGCCGTGGCTGTTTCTGTTGGCTTTAATTGCTGTTCTGGCAGTTATATATTTAACCTTTACCGCATACGCCAAAGCTGAATTAAAGAAAGCGGAAATTCTGCCTGCCATACGCGAAGAATAGCAGTACATCAGCGGAGCAACCAATAAATGTTGCTTCGCTGATTTCAACTCTATCCGATTTCCTTGAAATGTCCGAGCTTTGTAACAATTCAGCTTGATTTTCTGTCGAAGGCAAAGTTACCTCGGACATTTGTGTAACATTTGAATTATATTATAACCCTCAGAAAGAAGAATAGTTTGTTATCAAACTGCCGGGCGACGGCAAAAGAAAAAAAGCCGTCGTACAGCAGTCCTATCAACACGCCTATATGAAGCGGCGGCTTTGATTTTCAGAGCCGCCGTTTCTTTGCGCTTGCACAAACCAATGACGACTTGCAGGGACACGGTAGCCGACAGGAGGTTAATTTGCCGTGTCTCTTTTGCTTTTCCGAAGCTCACATGATCTACATCAGTTAAAAAAAGCATAGCTCCCCCTCCGGGTCAGACCGGCCATATATATGAATTATACAATGTAAACTATAATCGTATTGAAACATATCTGCGCCCAGCAGGTCATTTGCGACCTGCCGGGCGATTTTTGTCGAATATTGTAACCCGGCCATACCCGAAGAAATATTATCAAGGTTTTTCAAAAAGGAGGCGTTTAGCGGGTAGCAAAGGGCCTGTCTGGTGTCATGTTGGCGGAAAGGGACAGAACCACCACATCCCCCACAGAAAGGGGGTGAGAAGATGGAAGCTATCCCCCGCGACTATGGCGAACAGTGCCGGTTTGATGCTTTCTGCAAAACCGTACTGCGAAATGAGGCCCGAAACTACCACCGGGATATGAAACGCCAGCGCGACCGTGAAACGTCGTTCAGCGTTCTCCCGCAGGCAGAATTGGACAAGCTCTACACCGTAGATCATTACCCCAGCGACGATTTTGTGTTTTCTTCCCATGGCTATGATTTACATATCGACAACGAGCTTGTGGCCGCCGCATTTGCCGAGCTGCCCCAGCAGGCGCAGAGCATTTTGATTTTGCACTGTGTTCTGGAACTGGCAGACGGCGAGATCGGCGCACTCATGGGAATGTCCAGAAGTGCCGTCCAGCGGCACAGGACAAAAACGCTGAAAGAGCTGCGAACAAAATTGATGGCGTTGATGCCGGAGGGAGGTTAGACGCGGATGAAAAATCCCAACTACAAAGGCATTGAGCTTTTGCCCCTTTCGGTGATCAAGGCCGCCCGCGCCGGTGATGCCGAGGCCGTGGAACGAGTATTGCGGTACTACGAGGGTTACATCAACAAGTTATGTACCCAGACGCTTTACGATCCCGACGGCCAGCCTCATGTGTGCGTAGACGAGTACATGAAGCGCCGTCTGGAAATCAAGCTCATTTCTTCCATCGTCACGATACCGTGACGAACCGGCCCCCGGAGGTTGAAACAGCTTAACCCTTTCCCTGTTTCTTCCCTCTGCTGCGGGCCGCTGGCAGTACCTTGAAAAAGAAAGCCCGATGGGAGGCCACCGGCGCAGTATAGGGCAACGGACACATTCTGTATGTTTCGCGTCGGTGGATGCGCCATGACCTCATGTTCCATGAGTGAGCGAGAACCATCTACACCGAGAGTTGGCAGCTCATAAGCAGCGGCACATACGCTAACGATACTCCCGCGTTGAACGCCCACACAGCATTGCGCGGCGCACCCACAAGCATGGGCCGAGGTGAAATTCCTGTGGAGCTGATGCCATCAGCCGTCCGTTTTATGCCCATCCCCCCTATTCTGTAATAATATTGAACAAGCAGTATCGCATACGCTGTTTTGAAAGGGGCGATGTCGATGCAAGAACAAAAATCTACACAGCCGGTTCAGCAGACGTGTCAAAGTGTTTTCAAAAGCGGCGAAAGCACAACGACCAAAAATCAATTCACGCGCAAGTGGATTGAACTGATTAACCAGCTTGAAAAAAATAAAAGGATAGCCGCCGAAAATCGGTAATGACAAGCTATTGACTTACATGGTATAATTCATGTATGTGAATAGCTTGTTTCTATCTCTACGGAGATGTGAATATGAAAGTAGCTATTTATTGCCGCTTATCCGAAGAAGATCGGAACAAGCAATTTGAAACCGACGACAGCAACAGCATCCAGAACCAGAAAGCCATGCTGCTGCAATATGCTATGGAACAGGGGTGGGAAGTATATAACATTTACAGTGACGATGATTACACAGGTTCCGACCGCAGACGCCCGGAATTTAACCGTCTGTTAGCAGATGCGGAGGCCCGCCGATTTAACATTGTCCTCTGCAAAACGCAATCCCGTTTTACCCGTGAATTGGAATTGGTTGAAAAATACATACACGGCCTTTTTCCGATTTGGGGCATCCGATTTGTCAGCATCGTAGACAATGCCGATACTGCCAATAAGGGAAATAAAAAGTCCCGCCAGATCAACGGCCTTGTGAACGAGTGGTACTTAGAGGATATGTCTGATAATATCCGAAGCGTTCTCACCAACCGCCGACAGAACGGTTTTCACATCGGTGCTTTTGCTCTTTATGGGTACAAGAAAGACCCGGAACAAAAAGGGCATCTTATCATTGACGAAGAAGCCGCTGCAATCGTCCGGGAAGTGTTCACCCTCTTTTCGCAGGGCTATGGCAAAACCGCCATTGCGCGGATGCTGAACGACAGAGGCATCCCAAACCCCACGGAGTACAAAAGGCTTCACGGACTGCGTTACCAGCAGCCCAAGAGGAAGAACAGCACGCTCTGGAAATATTTTGCTATCTCCGATATGCTGATAAATGAAATCTATATCGGAAACATGGTGCAAGGCAAATACGGCAGCGTTTCCTATAAGACGAAGCAGAACAAACCGCGCCCGAAAAGCGAATGGTATGTCGTCGAGGGAACCCATGAGCCGATTATTGATCGGGAACTTTGGGATAAGGTGCAGGCCATGATTGCAGAACGGGCGAAACCCTTTGATACCGGCACCATCGGCCTGTTTGCCAGAAAAGCTCGCTGCGCCAACTGCGGCTATACAATGCGTTCCTCCAAAAACCGGGGCAAACATTATCTTCAATGTTCCAACCGCCATGTAGCCAAGGACGCCTGCATTGGCTCCTTTATCTCCGTGGATAAATTGGAACAGATGGTGATTGCCGAACTGAATCGGCTGGCTGCGGAGTATCTGGACAAAGACGAGCTGGAACAGAATATTGAGTTTTGCGACAACTTACAGGGACAGAAAAAGCGGCTGCTTGCCGATATGTCGGCCTATGAAAAGAAGATTGCCGAGTACAGCAAAGGAATCCGTGAGCTGTATATGGATAAAGTCAAGGGCCTCATATCCGAGAGCGATTTTGTGGAATTGTCGAAGGACTTTACCACGGAAAAAGAACGCTTAGAGCGTGTGATGATCGACGGCCAGAAGCAGCTTGCAGAAATCGAAGAACGGATTGCTGTTGGTGATAATCGTCGTGAACTGATCGAACAGTACACCAATCTGGAACACCTGACACGGGAGATCGTTGAAATCCTGATTGACTACATCGTGATAGGCAAGAGGATTCCCGGAACAAAGGATGTTCCCATCGAAATTCACTGGAATTTCTGATAACTGTCCTGAAAATGGGACTGAAACGAACCAATCAACCTAAAATGTTGTTCTTATATGATTGCAGCAGAGCAGAAAGCCCGGGCAACCTACGAGCACCTTATGACCCTGACGGATGACCCCGCCCTGCTCAATCCCCTCCGTTTCCTCAGGGAGAGGGAAATCGTTCACTTCCAGCGCTTTGGCGAATGCCTGAACATACTGCAAAGCTGCACCACCGCAGGCGTTACGGTGACGGTTCCCGATAAGGACTGCTGCTGCGAAGACAAGAAGATGGACTGATATCACAGCAAAAAACAGACCTGCTTATGCGGGTCTGTTTGTGTTTGGTTATATTATTCAGCGTAAAGATGGCATGCTACCATTCGTCCCTCAACCTGATGCATTTCAGGCTCCTGTGTTCTGCATTTTTCAGTGGCATAGGGGCAGCGGGTATGGAACCTGCAGCCGGCGGGAGGATCCACGGGGCTGGGCAGCTCGCCGCTGAGCAGCATACGCTCCTTGCGCCTCTGATGGGGGTCTGCCTTGGGTATGGCGTCCAGCAGGAAGCGGGTATAGGGATGCAGAGGATTAGTATATATGGTCTCGGTATCCCCCAGCTCACACAGCTTGCCAAGGAACATCACGCACACCCTGTTGGCGATAAAGCGCACCACGGACAGGTCATGGCTTATAAAGAGATAAGTAAGACCAAAGCGCTCCTGCAGATCCTTTAAAAGGTTAAGTATCTGATTCTGCACGGATACATCCAGGGCAGACACAGGCTCGTCGCACACAATAAAGGAAGGGTTCAGCGCTATTGCCCGGGCAATACCTATGCGCTGGCGCTGACCGCCGGAAAACTGATGGGCATAGCGATAAAGATGATCGGCGCTGAGCCCAACCGCCTCAAGCAGCTCCACAACCCTCTCGGTAGTCTCCTTTGGGGATGCGCATACGTTATACGTCTCAAGGGGTTCGGCGATTATGTTTCTTACGCTCATGCGGGGGTCAAGGGATGCATATGGGTCCTGAAACACTATCTGCATCTGACGGCGATAATCCCGGAATGCCTTTGCGGGCATGTTGGTAATAACCGTATCCTTAAAGCTGACTTCGCCTCCCGTTGGCTTTATAAGCTGTATCATAGCCTTGCCCAGGGTGGATTTACCGCAGCCGGATTCTCCCACCAGGGCCAGCACTTCGTGTTCCTTAACATCCAGCGAAACATTGGATACAGCATGGACTTTTTTCTTTGAGGAAAGAGGGAACTCCACGCTGAGGTTCTGTACCTTTATCAAAGTATTATCCTGCATATCACACCTCCTGCCCAAGGACATGGCAGCGCACAAGATGGCCGGGAGCAACCTCATGGAGCTCAGGCACACTCTTGCCGCACTCTTCACAGCTCCTGCCGCAGCGGGGAGCAAAGCTGCACCCCTCGGGAAGGTTTAGAAGGTTTGGCACGGTGCCGGGAATGGTATCCAGCACAGCCTGCTTTTTCTCAAGGGAATCCACCGCGTTCATAAGGCCTATGGTATAGGGATGCCTTGGATTATCAAACAGCTCGAAGGTCTCCGCCTGCTCCACTATTCGGCCCGCATACATTACATGCACATAGTCGCACAGCTCCGCCACAACACCCAGGTTATGGGAAATAAGTATTATGCTGGTGCCTATCTCATCGCGAAGGTTTTTCATAAGCTCCAGTATCTGGGCTTCCACCGTAACGTCCAAGGCGGTGGTAGGCTCATCTGCAATCAGCAGCTTGGGCCTGCATATCATAGCCATGGCTATCATCACCCTCTGACGAAGGCCGCCGGACAGCTCATGGGGATAGCATTCGTAGCGCCTTTCAGGCTCGGATATGCCAACCTTTTCAAATATGCGGATTACTTCTTTTTTAGCTTCCTGCTTTGTAACTTTCCTGTGCAGCAGCACCACCTCCTGCACCTGCTTGCCCACCTTCATTACCGGGTTAAGGCTGGTCATAGGCTCCTGAAATATCATAGATATTTCCTCGCCTCTAACGTTTGACATCTCCATCTCGGTGAGGATGGTCAATTCTTTGTCCTCAAGGGCTATGCTGCCGCTGACTATTTTTCCGGGATACTTCAGCAGACGCATCACGGAGCGAGCGGTCATGCTCTTGCCGCAGCCGGATTCACCCACTATGCCTATGATGCTGCCCTTGGGCACGTCAAAGGATACGTGATTTACGGCCTTTATCTCACCTTTGTCAGTAAAAAAGCTGGTGCAAAGGTCTCTTACCTGCAAGGTCATTTTTGCCATAGCTTCCTCCTTTTTACTGCTTCTTAAGATGGGGATCCAGAACGTCCCTGAGGCCGTCCCCCAGGAAATTAAACGCCAGCACTATAAGCATTATGGCAATGCTGGGAACAAGGCTAAGCTCGGGATTGGTATAAAGGTACTGACGGCCGATGTTTACCATCATGCCCCATGAGGCCATGGGCTTCTCTATGCCAAGGCCAAGGAAGCTCAATGAGCTTTCGGACAAAATGGCTGAGGGTATGTTCAGGGTAAACAGCACTATCATAGAGGGAATGCAGTTTGGCATTATGTGCCGCCACATTATTTTAAAGTTGCTGACGCCTATGGAGCGGGCTGCCTCCACAAACTCCGCCTCCCGGAGCTTTAGTGTCTCTGCCCTGACTATGCGGGCAACGCTTGCCCAGTTTACAAGGGCCAAGGCAAGGAATATGTTTATTATGCCGTCGCCAAGGGTATACATTATTACCATTGCAAGCAGCATTGAAGGAAAGGCCAGCATGATATCCGCAAGACGCATTATCACGGAATCCACGCGCCCGCCCATATAGCCCGCCACTATGCCCAGCACAGCGCCTGCCAGCATGGAGATTATAGTGGGCACTATGCCCACCAGCAGGGATATACGCGAGCCGTACAGCAGCCTTGTGAGCACGTCGCGGCCCAGCTCATCCGCACCTAAAGGATGCTCTTTGGAAAGGCCTGAGAGGCGATTTATAGGGTCTATATCCTCATATCCGTAGGGCGTGAGCCAGGGGGCAAACACAGCGCCTATCACAAATAACCCAATTATGACCAGGGACAGGATGGCCAGCTTGTTTTCCCTGAAAAGCCGCCGCATTACGCCGCGGAAGGTGTTCTGTTCATCGTAAAGCACAGGAGTGTCCATTGCGGTATTCTTTTCCATATGGCTACACCTCCTTGCGTATTCTGGGATCCAGCAGCGAATACAGACAGTCCGCCACAAGGTTGCCCAGTATTACCAGCGCCGTGGAGAACAGTATGGTTCCCTGCAGCAGCGGTATGTCACGTCCGTCAATGGCCTGCACCGCAAGGCGGCCTATGCCGTTGATGGAGAATATGGTTTCGCAGATAACTGCGCCGGAAAGCAATGATGACAGCTGTACCGCCATCATGGTGATAACCGGCAGCACGGCATTCCTCAGCGCATGGCGCATGATTACCGGCAGCTGCTTATAGCCCTTTGCACGGGCGGTGTCGATATAATCCTCCTGAAGCACCTCAAGTAGGGTGGAGCGGGTAAGCCTTGCAATGCTGCCCGCGGAGTTCCAGCCCAGGGCTATGGCAGGCAATACATAGCCTATAAGCCCTGCAGAGCCGGAGGATATGGGGAACAGCTGAAACTTGTATGCCAGCAGATACTGCAGCACCATTGCCACCATAAACACAGGCACAGATACGCCAAGCAATGATACGCCCATAAAGAGATGATCAAGTATGCCGTTCTTTTTGACGGCGGCTATTATGCCGCAGATTATGCCCAGGGTCCACGCAAACAGTGCCGCAAATATGGCGAGGCGGAAGGTATTGGGGAAGGATGTGGCAATAAGCTCGGACACGCTGCGGTTAAGGGAATAGCTGGTGCCAAGATCCCCGGAAAAAACGCCGGTGATATACTTCCAGAACTGCACATGTATGGGCTGATCCAGCCCCAGCTCCGCGGCCATGCGAACTATGGCCTTGGGGTTGGCGTGCTCACCCATCATGGTGACTATGGCGTTGCCCGGAATAATGCGCAGCATAATAAAGATAAGCAAAGCCACGCCTATCAATATAAGCACCGTCTGTCCTATTCGCTTTAATATACTTGTTACCATTGTTTATCCCCTCACATGCGCATAAGGGCATCTGCATTCAGATACCCTTATGCGCATTTTAATGCTTATTTTTTGAATATAAAGCTTGTTAGTTAAGCGTTACATCCTTGGCGTAGAAGTTGCTGTAGCCTGCCCAGTAGGGAACGAAGTCCGCTACCCTCTGACCCAGTGCAAACAGGTGCATGTTGCCAAGAAGGGGTACCCATGCGGCGTCTTCCACTACGATCTTCTGCTCCAGAGCCTGATACTCGGCCATGCGGGCTGCGTCATCGGTGATGGAGGAAGCGGCTGCTACGCGGGCCATGATGGCTTCGTCAGCGTAGTTGAGGCTGCGGATCTTGGTCTTCTCCTCGCTGCCGTAGAAGGTGAACATTATGTTGGCAGGGTCGTTGTAGTCCATGGTCCAGTTGGCGATGAAGGCATCCATCTCACCGGACTTGCGCAGATCCAGCCAGGAAGACTCGTCATAGGTGGCGATCTCGGCGTTGATGCCGATGGCCTTCAGATACTGCTGAACGATCTGATATACCAGCTGGGTGTTGCTGGAGGAGGAAGAATCCATAGCAAGCTCGAAGGAAATCTGACCTTCGGCGTAACCGGCATCTGCCAGCAGAGCCTTTGCGGCTTCAACATCGTATGCGGGACGCTCAAGGGCATCGTTGTGGCCCCATACGCCGGTGGGGATAATGCCGCTCTCGGGGATGGCATCGCCTGCGTATACGGAAGCGATGATGGAATCAACGTCGATGGCCATCTGTACAGCCTTGCGCACGTTTACATCGGAAAGGAACTCATTGTTTGCGTTCATAGCCAGATAGGTAAGGCCAACGCGGGAACCGGCGATGATGCTGTCGGCGTAGTTGGTCTTGTAGGTGGACTCTACGATGGCGGAATCCAGATACTCAAGGTCGATAATATCCAGTTCGCCGTTCTGATACATCAGATTCTGAGTGGAAGCGTCGGGGATGATGGAAACGATCATCTTCTTAACGCTGGGCTCTTCGCCCCAGTAGTTCTCGTTGTACTCAAGGGTATAGTGGTCGTTTACTACCCACTCGGTGATCTTGTAGGGACCGGTGCCGATGGTATCTTCGCAGGCGATGCCGAAGTTGGCTACCTGCTCCATGGTCTCCTTATCCACAACGGACATTGCGGGGCCGGTAAGCTCGGCGATAAAGCCTGCATTGGGGGCCGCAAGTGTGATGGAGAACTCAGTATCGCTGATTACGGAGAAACCTGCAAGGGTATCTGCCTCGCCGTTCTTGAGGGCTTCCGCGCCGGCAACTTCCAGAGGAACGTCGTCGTTTACGCCGCCGGCGGTGAGCAGACGCTCAAAGGTATACTGAACGTCAGAGGCGGTCAGGGCGCTGCCGTTGGAGAATACCACGCCTTCACGAAGGGTAAAGGTGTAGGTCAGGCCATCCTCAGAGGGGGTATAGCCGGTGCAGAGGCTGGGCACGATCTCGGTGCCGCCGTTGTCCTGAACCTCAACCTCAAAAAGACGGTCGAAGATATTCATGGGAACCATGTAGTTGTCAGTGGTCTGTGCCACGTCCATGGTGCTTATATCGTACAGAGCCGCTACCCTGAGCAGACCCTCTTCCACCTCAGCCGCGGGAGCGGGGGCAGGAGCCGCTTCGGATTCAACGGGTGCGGTTTCTTCTACTTCAACATTGGTCTGAGCACATGCGGTAAGGCTGAAAAGCATCAGCGCAGCAAGTATCAATGCAACAAACTTCTTCATTGGGCAACCTCCCAGTTTTCTGATTTTGTTCCATTATACACGGCCCCTTTAGCTATTAAAACTATAATTTCTGCTGAAGATATTGCAAAAAATACTTTAGAAGCTGTATTTTGCTACAATTCAGCTCTTTTTCCGTGAAATATTGCATAAAAAGCTGCATTATACACCTGCTTCCCCCTTGTCCACCTTGGGCAAAAAACGCCGCCCATGCAACGCACAGACGGCATTTTATACTGTATTAATTTACTGTACCCGGCCCTTGAAAATAACGGTGCGCAGGGACAGGTCCTTCTTATTGAGCAGCAGAATGCTTGCTTCCTTACCCACGTCCACAGTACCTGCCCTGTCAGCTATGCCTATGGCCTCAGCGGGATTAAGGGAGGCGGCGCGAACGGCGTCCGCAAGGGGAATGCCAAACTCAACAGCCTTGCGCAGGCAGCCCATCAGGCTGGTAACGGAACCTGCAAGGGTTTCGGGATGGCCGGCTATTGTGGCACGGTTGCCCTTTACCTCTATCTCCTGACCGCCAAAGGGATAAATACCATCCGGCATGCCGGTGGCGCGGAGAGAGTCAGAGATCAGTACCATCCGCTCTGCGCCGAACATTGCAAAGGTAAGGCGAACAACGCTGCCGTGAATGTGTATGCCGTCGCAGATAAGCTCTGCCCTTGCGCCTGCGTCAAACGCCGCTCCTATGACGGCGGGCTCCCTGTGGTGCAGGGAAGGCATGCCGTTGTAAAGGTGGGTGGCATGGGATGCGCCGGCAGCATATGCCGCAGAGGCCACATCATATCCGGCGGTGGTGTGGCCCAGTGATACAGTTATGCCCATATCCACAGCGGCCTTGATAAATTCCATAGCGTTAGGCTCTTCAGCGGCCACAGTGACCAGCCTTACACTGCCCTCCGCAGCATCCTGCAGACGCCTGAGCATATCGGCATCGGGCTCATGGATAAATGCGCCGTTCTGTGCGCCCTTCTTCGCCATGGAAAGGAAGGGACCTTCAAGGTGAGCGCCCACAACCTCGGCGCCGCCGGAATTATTCTTTCTGTGGGCGGCGGTGGTGCGGCAAATGGCGGTAAGCTGATCCTCAGGCAGAGTCATTCCTGCGGGGCAGATGTAAGTAACGCCCTCAGACAGCTCATAGTCAGCTATCTTCTGGAGGCCTTCCGCAGTGGCGTCGCTGAAATCCTCGCCTACACAGCCGTGGAAATGCACATCCACAAGGCCGGGGATAACATAGCAGTCAGATGCGTCGATAACAACGTCATCTCCGCTCTTTTCGGCGATATACGCCCCATCGGTATATACATCGCGGCTTACAAAGCCTTCTTTAAGGTCAAATACCTGTCCGTTGATTATTTGCATACGGGTACTCCGGCGGCGATGACCTTGCTCAGGGCAGCCTCGTCACCTACCACTACCACATCATTGTGGAACTGAAGTATGGAAGCCTGGCACTTGGGGTCAACATTGCCGCAAATAGCATCATACATGGCGTCAGCCTTACCTGCTCCGCTGGCGATTATAAGGATGCGGCGGGCAGCCATAATGCATCCGATACCCATGGTGGGAGCCTGACGGGGAACATCATTTGCGCTCTCAAAGAAGCGGGAGTTGGCCTGAATGGTGCTCTCGGTAAGGTCTACAACGTGGGTGGGCTTAATGAAGCAGTCCGCAGGCTCATTGAAGCCGATATGGCCGTTGTTGCCAATGCCCAGCAGCTGCAGGTCAGCATAGCCCATGGACTCGATCATCTTATCGTAGGCAGTGCACTCCGCATCGGCATCCTCGGCAAGGCCGTTGGGCACATAGGTGTTGGCGGGGTCGATATTGATCTTGTCAAAGAAGTTGGTCTGCATGAAATAGCGATAGCTCTGATCATGGGTGGGAGCCAGGCCCTTGTATTCGTCCAGGTTTACGGTGCGTACTTCCTTAAAGTTTACGTCGCCATCGGCGCACATTTCGCTAAGCCTAGTGTATGCGCCCACGGGGGTGGAGCCGGTGGCAAGGCCCAGAATGCAGTCAGGCTTGCGGATGATCTCTGCGGCCATGATATTGGCAGCGCGGCGGCTCATAGCTTCGTAATCTTTTTCACAGTAAATCTTCATCATAGCGGTCTCCTGTCTTTTTAATTTATTATATTGATACAAATTGGATCCTATTTGGATTCCGCAAGGCTGGCGGCAGCCATGGACTGGCCAACACGGCGGAACTTTTCATCGGGCAGGGCAAGGTTAATGGCCTTATTTACCTGGGGGTATTCGCTCTCCAGCACCTTTCTGCAGTTCTCAAGGAGCAGATCGCCGCCCTTGCCGCTCATTACGCGGCCCAGCAGCAGCACGTGCTTAAAGCCGTACAGGTCAAAATAATATGCAAGGGTGTGGCCCAGATATACGCCGATGGAGCTGTATACCTTTGCGGCGCGGGGGTCATCCTGGGCCATGAGGCCCTGAACAACCTTAAGCTTTTCCGCGGGAGACAGGCTCTCATCAAGCTCAATGCCCGCACGGGGAGCAAGCTTTATTACGCTGTCCTGAGAGAAATACTTTACGCCGCAGCCAATATCGCCGGACCACTCGTCCCGCATGGCATCGGGAGCAGCATCAACAGGCACGAATGCAAGCTCATTCAGCCAGCCGGTGATGCGGCCTTCGCCGTCCACATAGCCTACGGCTTCGCTGGTGCCCATGGCAATGCCCAGCACGTTATTATCGTTAAGGCTCATGGTGCCTGCAAGGGCGGAAACGTCGCCGTCATTATATACAGCGTAGGGTACATCGCCAAAAGTATCCTTTATAGCACGGATATATATATCCTTTACCTTGGCGTCAAAGTCTTCCTTGCCTACCTTCAGGAACAGAGAAGCGCTCATAGTACGGTCGTTGATATATACGCCTGCGGAGGATACGCCAACAGCATCCACACGGGGCATATGCTCTGCGGCAGACTTGAGGGCGGAAACTATGCCATCATAGTGATAGTCGGGGTCAGAATTAATTTTGGGGAACCATACAACCTCTTCGGAGTATACGGTCTCGCCGTCGATAACGGCGGAAACCTTGCGGTCGGAGCCGCCCGCGTCAAAGCCTATGCGGCAGCCGTCCAGATGACCGCCAACACGTTTGGGAGAGTCCTTGGCCTCGGGAACCTTATCAACATACACCACCTCGAAGGGGCGCTCAAATATATTTGCCATATAGTCCCAGTCAAACTCCTGCTGACCGCCGGCATTGTAAGCTTTGCTGAGGAAATCGTATACCCTCTCATCACCGGCAACGTATACCTTGAAGCCGCCCTTCATCCACAGAATGGTCTTAACCAGACGCTCCACATAATAGCAGTCCGCCTGAAGCATCTCGTCTGTGCCGTGAATAAAGGTATGATGGGTGGACATCTGGCCGTCCGCACGCTCAACGGCAATAGAGAACGGCTTCTTGGCATCCTTCAAAAAAGCCTGATTGTACTTGAGCATGGGGATAAAGCCGGGGTCCAGCTCGGGGGTATTGAGGATATTGACAGATACTCCGTAACGTTCCATTTTATATGATTCCTCCGCAAAAAATGTATTCGATGAATGTGCCAGCCTTTGACAAATATATTATACCACTTACAGCAGCATATGTTTAGAAAGTTATTTATCTTTTTGGCTGTTTTTTTTGCACGGTTCGTCTGTCTGCCGCCCCACTTCGAATACCATTGTTTTCCAATGGTGTTCGCAATGCAAAAAATACGGCGCCCTTTCGGGCGCCGTATCTATGGCAGGAGTATATATATCAATGTGGCTCAACGATATTTTGAATTAATAGTTTTCCTTGCGTACTTCAAAGTAGCTCTGGGGATGTGCGCATACGGGGCACATTGCGGGGGCAGCCTTGCCTACTACAAGGTGACCGCAGTTGCGGCATTCCCACATGGTCTCGCCGGCCTTCTCGAATACGGCCTTCATCTCTACGTTGTTCAGCAGGGCAAGATAGCGCTCTTCATGGGTCTTTTCGATGGCGGCTACTGCGCGGAACTTATAAGCCAGCTCCTTGAAGCCCTCGGCCTCAGCCTCTTCGGCAAAGGTAGCGTACATGTCGGTCCACTCGTAGTTTTCGCCCTCAGCAGCGGCCTTCAGGTTGGCAGCGGTGTCGCCGATGCCGCCCAGATACTTGAACCAGAGCTTTGCATGCTCTTTCTCGTTGTCAGCGGTCTGCTGGAAGATAGCTGCGATCTGCTCATAGCCTTCCTTGCGGGCTACGCTGGCAAAGTAGGTGTACTTGTTCCTGGCCTGAGATTCGCCGGCAAATGCAGTCATGAGGTTCTGTTCAGTCTTGGTGCCCTTAAGTTCCATTTTTTTATTTCTCCTTTAAGCAAATTATATTGTTTTATAAGATTAAGAACAATTCTTAATCTTATTATAGCCTAATTTTTGCTTCTGTCAATAGTTATTTCCCAATTTTTCTATTTTCAGTAAAGTTTTTTTTGCATCAGCTCCATAGGCATAGCCCCCAGGGCTGTTTTTCCCCACAACCCTGTGGCATGGCACTATTATGGCTATAGGGTTCGCCCCGCAGGCGTTTCCTGTCGCTCTCGTCCCTGCCGGACTGCCTACCCTTTGGGCAAGTTCTGCATATGTTGTAGTTTCTCCATATGGAATGTCCAAAATAGCCTGCCACACTTTCTGCTGAAAGTCCGTACCCACACTATGCAACGGCAGTTCAAAGTGCCTGCGTTCTCTCCGGAAATATTCCCAAAGCTGTCTTTCGCATAAATCCAGCAAAGCTGTCCGCAGATATTTACCGGAACAGCTTTTACCAACAGACAGCCCCGTTATATAGCCTTCGCTCTCCGTGACAGTTATATCTCCAACAGGGGTATTGCTAATATGTATATAATAAGTATGCATATTCCTATACTGCAAACTTTGCCTCATAGCGGGCTATGATTTTCTTTTTCGTCAGCAGGTAGCAAAGGCCCTGACCCAGCAGCGTAACAATCCATGATACGGGATAGCCCAGCATCAGTACAGCAAAGGTAGGTTCTACGGCAAAGGCCGTATACAGCCACAAAACTCTAAAGGCACACACGCCAAATATACTGATTATCATGGGTAAGGTAGAATTGCCCATGCCGCGCACCACGCCTACTATGGTATCGGATATTCCAAATATAAAATAGGGCAGAGCCACAATGAGCATCCTCTGGGCTCCCCAGTATATTACCTCCGGATCGCCATTGGCATATATATTTATAAGACCGTTTCTGAACAGGCTGCACAGGGCCCCCATTATTCCGCCTACAAGGGTGACCAGCAGTATGCATCTTCCCAGTATCCGCCCTATGCGCTCATACTTGCGCGCCCCCATGTTCTGCCCGGTAAAGGCCATTGCGGTCTGGGTAACGGCGTTCATTGCGGTATAGATGAAGCCATCTATGTTGCTGGCGGCGGAACTTCCCGCCATTATAGTGGAGCCAAAGGTATTTACAGAGGCCTGTATCATTACGTTTGTTACGGAAAACAGCAGGCTCTGCAGGCCCGCGGGCAGGCCTATCCTGAGTATCTCCGCAAGCTTATCCTTATATATGCGCAGCTCCTTCACCTCAAGGTGCAGACAGCTTTCGGTTGTAACAAGGCTCATCACAATAAATGCGGCGGAAACATACTGTGATACCGCTGTGGCTATTGCCACGCCCGCAACTCCCATCTTGAAGCCCACAACTGTTATAAGGTTCAGTATAACGTTTATGATGCCCGCAATCGTCAGGAACTTCATAGGTCGCTGGGTATCTCCCACCGCCCTAAGCACCGCAGCGCCAAAGTTATACACCATGAATGCGGGTATGCCCATAAAGTATATGCGCAGATATAGAGCCGCCTGGTCCAGCACATCTGCCGGAGACTCCATCAGCACCAGCATGGGCCTTGACGCGACTATGCCAAATATGCCCACAAACAAGCCGATTATCACGCTCATGGTCATGGCGGTGGATACGGTTTTGCTTACCTCCATGGGCTCATGGGCTCCATAGTAGCGGGCCACCGCCACGTTTACTCCTATGGATGTCATCATAAACAGATTGACAATAAGGTTAATAAGAGATGTGGTGGAACCTACCGCTGCAAGAGCCGTGCGTCCTGCGTATCGGCCCACTATTATAACGTCCGCCGCATTGAACAGCAGCTGCAATATGCCGGTTATAACTACGGGCACAGCATATGCCACCAGCTTTTTCATAAGGGGGCCGGTGGTCATATCCATTTCGTTTCGCTTTACAAGCAGCATAATGATACTCCCCGATCTATCCGATCAAAAGTTCCTCCGCACCGTCGGTGCACTCCATAGTGCCGTCCGAGTATATTATCACAGCCTCCGCGCCCATGCTCCGGACAAAGTCAAGCCCTTTCCGGCCCATGGCAAAACACGCCGTGGACAAAGCATCCCCCAGCGCAGACTCGCTTGATATTATGGTTACGGAAGCAACGCCGTTCTGTACCGGATATCCCGTTTCGCTGTGCAGTATGTGATGATACCTTACGCCGTCCAGATCAAAACCTCGCTGATACACGCCGCTGGTGACTACGCTAAGGCCTTGTACACTGAGTACCGCCGCGGAATCTCCTGTTGGCGCCGCCGGATCCTGTATGCCGATGTTCCAGCCTGAGCCGTCCGGCTTGCTTCCCATTGCAATAACATTACCGCCAAAGTTCAGCGTTGCGCTCTCTACGCCCTTGTCTGAAAGAAACTGAGCCACCCTATCCGCTATGTATCCCTTTGCAACAGCGCCCAGGTCTATCTGCATTCCCTCCGGGACCCTTACAGTATTCCCATCCAGAATTACTTTTGTATAGTCCACCTGCTCCATCGCAGCAGCTATATCATCCTTAGCAGGTATCACGGTTTCCCCAGACTTAAAATCCCACAGATCCACAGCGGGAGCTATGGTTATGTCCAGCGCACCGCCGCTGCTTTCGCACACCTCAAGGGCCAGCTCCAGCACCCGTACAGTATCATCGCTTACGTAAACTGCCTCGCCCTTTGCATGATTTACATTCCATATATCGCTGCCCTGCAGAGTACGGCTCAGCAGCTTTTCATATTCCGCGCAAAGGTCTATGGCCTCCCTCAGAAGTTCTTCATCGCAGTATCCCGTGAGGGTTATAACTGTATCCATATAAAAGCCTACGGCGGTGTTTTTTTGAGGCACAGCAGTGCACCCCGCCGCCGTAACAAGCGCCGCGCACAGCAGCAATATGGATACTAAACGAGCAAAATATCTCATATTGAGATTATAGCACTATTTTTGCGCCTGTGATATGTCTTTTTCACCGTTTCATATATAAAAAAAGAACCGTCTTTAGGGGTGGAATTTAGTTTCACAGTGTGCTATAATAGTTCAGCGTGAAAATAAAACATGTTGCATCTGTAGGAGGATTTTCAATATGAAGAAGCAAATGCCCGCTTGGCTGGTACTGGGTCTCATCGCACTCATCGCAGGCTGCGCCCTGGGCTTCACCAATGAGCTCACTTCCCCCATCATTGACGAGCAGACTCTCGTAGCCGCAGACGAAGCCCGCAGGGCAGTTCTTCCCGCTGCTTCCGAGTTCGAAGAGCTCACCGTTGCTGACCCCGCCATCGACAGCTGCTATGCAGGCTCCGCTAACGGCGCAGTTGTAGGCCACACCGCACAGGTAACCG
>X73_One_humped_Camel__coassemble_264_pt1 | contig 19522 bp, 21 predicted proteins | sample X73_One_humped_Camel__metabat2_high_PE_013 | metagenome-assembled genome bin X73_One_humped_Camel
CTCCCAATACATTCTTGAGCAGCTATTCTGTCCAATATGTTTGACAAACCTACATAAAGTATATGAGTAAAAACTGTGATATAATGTCCCTCGTATGCAAAATATGCAGAAAGGAAAAACCGATGGAAAAGACAAAAGGACAGCCGGTGGGCCATTTGATGGCGGCCATAGCCATATGCGTGTGGGGCAGTACATTCATATTCAGCAAAATCATGCTGAGGGACTTTACTCCTTTGCAGATAATGACCATGCGTTTTGTGGTGGCGTATATTGTGCTGTGGTGTCTGTATCCCAAGGTGGAAAAGACTACCTTTAAGGATAATCTGGGCATATTCGTGCTGTCGCTTTTCGGCAATACCATATATTTCCTCTTTGAGAATAATGCCCTCCAGTATACCCTTGCGGCAAACGTCAGCATAATAGTGGCATCCGCACCCATATGGACGGCCATACTCGCTCACTTTTTCTCCAAAGGTGAGAAGATACGCCGCAATACCATATACGGTTCGGCTCTTGCCTTTGCAGGCGTTGCGCTGGTGGTGTTCAACGGCACAATAGTGCTTAAGTTCAACCCCCTTGGAGACATTCTTTCCTTGGGTGCCGCTCTTAGCTGGGCGGTATATTCAATACTCGTGGTAAAGTACGTTAACAGGTTCAGCAGCTTTTTCCTAATGCGCCGCGCTACCCTCTGTGCGATGATCGCCAGCGTTCCCATGCTGATAATCTCGGGCCAGATGGATATGCCCTTTGAGTGCCTGCTGCAGAAGGATACCCTGTTTTCCATTATATTCCTTGGTGTGCTGGGCAGCGGCGTAAGCTATGTGCTGTGGAATATGGCCACAAGGATACTGGGCGTAATCAAGGTAAATGCCTACATATATGTTAATCCCTTTGTTACCATGATAACCGCGGGAATATTCCTGGGCGAGCCTGTGACTGTAATGGGTATAATCGGCGCGGTGATGATAATCGGCGGCGTTGTGCTGGGCGTAACAGAGCGAAAGAGAATACCCGAAGGGGAGGAAGCTGTGGAAGCCGCCGCAATGGAAGAGTAAGCAAAAACAATATAAAACAAAAAGCACACGAGAGTGTGCTTTTGTTATGTGTTGAGGTGAATTATACTTTCTTTTCTGCTGGCTTTTTGCGCAGCAGCCCGATGGAGTATATCACCAGCGCTACGATTACCGCTATAAAGGGAATGAGCTTCTCCAAAGACAGGGCTTCTCCGCTCAGCAGGCCTATGAGCAGCATGAGGGAGGGGGAGATGTACTGGAGTATGCCTACCGTCTTAAAGTCCAGATGGTTTACGCCGATGGAGTAAAGTATCATGGGCACGGCGGTGACGGGGCCTGCCAGCATCAGCAGCAGTCCATCCCTCAGGGTAAGGGCGGAAAGGGCGTCGCCGAACATTGTGGTGGCCACTATAAGGGCAACGGGAGCTACGATGAGGGTTTCCACCGCGATGCTGAGGAGAGGATCAACGTGGGCGAATTTTTTGACAGAGCCGTATGCCGCAAAGGAGAAGGCCATTATAAGGGCGGTTACGGGGACGGTGCCGAATATAAGCAGGGTAATGATAACGCCGGAGGCCGCGATGCATATGGAAACTATCTGCAGGAGGCTGGTCTTTTCCTTGAATATGACCATGCTGGCGGCAAAAACCACCAGAGGGTTCATATAGTAGCCAAGGCTTGCGTCAAGGGTATGCCCGGATGCCACGGCATAGATATAGGTGCCCCAGTTTACGGTTATCAGCAGGGAAGCAGCGGCAAGCTTAAGCATGGTGGGCTTGTCTTTGAGCAGAGCCTTGAATTTATCCAGCCTGCGGGTGATGATAATAACAGCAGCGGTGAACACAAGGCTGAATATTATGCGGCAGCACAGCGTCAGCACCGCGGGAACATGGGACAGCAGCTTCCAGTAAAGGGGAAGCAGGCCCCATATGATATAGGTGAGCATAGTGATGAAAAAACTGCGGTTTTTCATTGGTTTATCCGCCTTTTTGATGTATTTGCAAAAGTCCACGCAAAGTTTATCACATTTGGCGGAATATTTACATAGATTTCTTTAAATGATGCATAGGAGTGACCCTTTAAATATGTATCTGCGTCTGATATAATTTTTTTTATAAAAAGCGCAACCATTTCTCTGTCAGTTTCGTTTCTTGTATATAAGGACAATGGAGGTATTTGCCATGATGAAAAACAAAGCCCTGTTTTGCATAATTCTGGCGGCGGCAATGCTGTTCTCCGGCTGTGGCGGCAGGCCTGCAAGCCAAAAAGCCGACTACGCATATGCTGTGACGGAGGAAGCTCCCGCAGCTGCCCCCATGGAAGAGGCCATATTTGAGGATGCCGCGGAATATGAGATGGCAGCTGCGGCAGGCGGCGAAGCCGGCGTATTCGGCGAGACCCAGTCTGCCCAGAGCGGCAGCTACGGCAATCATAAAATAATCTCCACATACAGCATCGAGATGAACACCGATGAATTTGACCTGCACGTGCAGATGCTGCAGGACAAGGCCATAGCCATAGGGGGATACATCCAGTCCTCCAACGTGAGCGGCACCAAGCCCGAAACCTATAACGACCGGGGCAGATACGCAAGCTACTCCTTCCGCGTACCCAGCGACAGGGCTGAGGAGTTCGTGGAATATACCAAGGGCACCGGCGAAATAACCTACAGCAACTGCGATACAGAGGACGTTACCCTCAGGTATTATGATACCGAGACCCGCCTTGAGGTGCTGCGTACCCAGCTGGAGAGGCTCCAGAGCATACTGGTGGAGACGGACAACCTTGCGGATATAATTGAACTGGAAAGGGCAATATCCGAAACCACCCTTGAAATAGAGCAGTATACCACCCAGCTGCGCAAGTACGATGACCTGATAGACTTTACCACTGTTCACGTCAGCATCAGCGAAAACCGCCTTACCACCGGCCCTGCCGCCAAAGAGACCCTTGGCCAGCGCATAAGCGAGGGCTTCAGCGAGAGCCTTGCAGGCATAGGGGTATTCCTTGAGGACGCACTGGTATGGTTCATCAGCGCAATACCTGCCCTTATACTGATTGCCGCAGCTGTAGCAGTTGTGCTGGTGATTATCCGCCTGCTTAAAAAGTTCAGAGCGAAGGGCAAGACTCGCCGTGAGGCAAAGGCCAGGGAGCGCAAAGCTAAAATGATGGAAATAGAGCAGAAGGACAAGGAGAATAAGTAGATATGAAGAAGACTGCAATAGTACTTGCGCTGCTTATGGCGCTGCTGATGGCGTCCGGCTGCAAGAGCCAGGATCAGATAGACGCACAGCAGCAGGTGGTGGCCGCTGCGGAGAACGCATATTATTACGATACCCGCAGCACCATCAACGTTACCGGCAAGGGCGAAGTAGTGCTGGATCCGGATATTGCCACCGTGGGCTTTACCGTGTATTCCACCGGTGCCAATCCTTCGGATGCACAGCAGGAGAATACTCAGCTCATGGCGGCGGTGCTGGACGTGATACGCGCAAAGGGCGTTGCCGAGGAAGATATCGAGACCGGCAATCTGAATATCCGCGAGGTGTATGACTACGATAAGTCCCCTGCCCGCATAGTGGGGTATGACGTATATCATAACGTTGAGGTAAAGGTCAGAGACCTTAGCGTACTGGGCGGCCTTATCAGCGATGCCATAGGCGCAGGTGCAAGTTCTATTTCCGGGCCTGAATATTCCGTTGAGGATGACTCTGCTGCATATCTTGAGGCCCTTACCCTTGCGGTGCAGTCCGCAAACGCAAAGGCCGAGACCATCGCCGCAGGAGCAGGCGGCAGGCTTGCAAATCTTCCTGTGTCACTGTCCGAGTATGGCGGAGTAAACTATGCCGTCCGTTCCTATGCCGCGGACAATGCAGTTGCAATGGCTCCCATGGAGGAGGCTGCGGAGAGCGGGCTGGCGGCAGCGGAAACCGTTGTGCCCAAGATAGAAATAACCGCCACAGTAAGCGGTGTATACCAGATAATACGTTAGCATACCATATGCGAACATAATGACGATTTTTGCGGAGCGGCGAAGAATTTCGCCGCTTCTTTGTGTAATTTGCGGAAATTTATGCAAACAAAAAATGCAATAATGATTTTTACGGTTGAAAGTAACCGCATAAGGGGGTAGAATGTAGTCGCTATGGAAAACAACAATACAAAACAGCTTCAATTTAACATCATAACCCCCGATATGCGTGCGGAGGTAGAAAAGTATATCGCCGCCTCCGGCATACAGAGCTCGGAGTATACCTTTACCACCAGCATGATGTGGGGAGCGGAAGGCAAGATAACCATCGCCTTTGAGGATGGCATAATGTATACCTGCTATTGCTTCCCCAGCTATCAGCGCTTTATGCTGGCGCCCCTATGCTTGAACGCCGTGGATTATCCAAAGGCCATCGCCAGGGCAGAGGAATTTATGACCTCACAAAACTGCTGCGAGCACATGTTCAAGGGCGTAACGGATGCCAATGCGGAGTATTTCCGCAATGCAGGCTATATACTCACCCCCGACAGGGACAATTACGACTACGTGTACAACATGGAGGACCTGCGCTCCCTTACCGGCAAAAAGTATCATTCGAAGCGCAACTTTATAAACCGCCTGAAGAATGAGCGTGAGTTTCGCTTTGTAACCCTGGGGCCTGAGGATATGGACAGGTGTATGGCAATATACCGCAAGTGGGCCGACGGCAAGGATGAGTCCCCATGGGAGGAGCTTGCCATGCGTACCGGCATAAAGTACGCAAATGAGCTGGGCCTTGTAATGGGAGGCATAGAGATAGACGGAGAGCTAGTGGCCTTCTCCGCGGCGGATAAGCCCTTTGAGGATACTGCCGTAGTGTATTTTGAAAAGGCGGACGGCGACATTCCCGGCCTGTATCCCCTGATGAACCAGCAGATGGTGGAAAACCTCCTCAGCGATGTAGCCTTTATCAACAGAGAAGAGGATATGGGCATAGAGGGTCTGAGAAAGGCCAAACTTTCATACTATCCCGCAAAGTTTGTGGAGAAGTACAGCGCAAAGAAAAAAACTAACTGATGTGTCCGCAAATATTGCCCCAATGGACAAAAGTGCCTTAAATTTACCAAATAAATGTGACATTGCTGCAATAAAGGCACAAACACCTTGACGCAGGCAGATATTTCTAATAGAATGTTAACGTAAAATGACTGGGCATGCGCCCAAATACATAAGGACGGTAAAACATGAGCACTGAAGCAGTATCCGGTATCTCTGGTTTCATGGGCAGCGGCGGTTTCCTCATCATTATGATGATCGCCATGTTCGCCATCATGATCATCCCCCAGCGCAAGCGCGAGAAGAAGATCAAGAACATGCTGGCTAACCTCAAGCCCGGTGATCGCGTACGTACCATCGGCGGTATCTATGGCACCATCTCCGCCATCAAGGATGACGTTGTGACCCTTTCCGTAGGTCCCGACAAGGTTCGTCTGGTATTCGTTCGCGGCGCTATCGCCACCGTGGAAGATTCTCCCGTGGAGAACACCATCGATGATCAGATCAACAACTAACGTCAAAAAACAGCGAATAAAAAATATGCAGGTCGATGGCCCGCATATTTTTTATTTTACCGCATATATAGCTATATCCACAAACAATGGGAGGATATTGCTATGCGCACGGCACGAAAGGCTGAAAAATCCGTAAACATGATAACGGAGCTGGCAAAGGCAGTGATAATAAGCCTGGCAGTAAGCTTTGTACTGGTGGTGCTGTATGCCGTGGCGCTGAAAGAGGAACTTCTTGCCACAACTACCATGACGTTGTTTACCACGGTTATAAAGGTGATATGCGCGGCCCTTGCGGGCTTGCTGGCGGTTCGCCGCTGCAGGCGCAGGCTGTGGCTTTACGGCGCAGCAGGAGGAGGGCTTTACACGCTGCTGTCCTTTGGGGTGTTTTCCGCTGTAGCGGGCACCCTTTGCGTAAGCCTTGCGCTGCTTTCTGATATAGGTATGGGAGCCCTTGCGGGGCTGCTCAGCGTAATGATAATGCAGATGCTCAAATAGTCGAGCACACATTGTTTTGCGCCGCCTTGTCAAGAGGATGGGGACAGGTGTAAAATTAAAGTATGCTGATATATGAACTGTCATCCGTAATAAGTGAAAACCTGCCTCAGGCGCCCGGCATTTCCCCGCGCCTAAGGTCGCTTTTGTATGCCCGGGGCGCGAAAACCATCGAGGAAATGGAGCAGTTTCTCCATCCCGGCGAGGGACAGTTCTGCGATCCTTTTGATTTTAAGGATATGGATATTGGGGCGGAGCGCATAAGGGCCGCCGTGGGAAATCAGCGCATATGCGTATTCGGTGACTATGATGCGGACGGCGTCTGCGCCACAGCCATACTTGCCGATTGCTTGGCCTCCATGGGAGCGGATGTGATATACCGCATTCCCTCCCGCCACGAGGAAGGCTACGGCCTCAGCATTGCCGCGGTGGAGCGGCTGAAGCAGGAGGGCGTGGGCCTTATCGTTACCGTGGACAACGGCGTTAAGGCGTACGGTGAAATAGACCGCTGCCGTGAGCTGGGCATGGATGTGGTGGTAACGGACCACCATCGCTGTGATGGACGCATACCTGAGTGCTGCGCCGTGGTATGTCACACAAGGGATGACAATACATACCCCAACCGTGACCTTTGCGGAGCGGGGATAGCCTGGAAGCTGGCAGAGGCCCTTATAGGCCGCCAAGAAGCGAAAAAATACCTGCCCATAGCCGCCATTGCCACAATGGCTGACGTTGTGCCGCTGCTGGGAGAAAACCGCGCCATAGTGGCGCTGGGTCTCAATATGATAAACGAGGGGCTCTGCTGCACAGGCATAAAGGCCTTGGGCAGGGCTGTTAACGAAAAGAGTGATACATTTGCCGCACGGGATCTGTCCTTTGGCTTTGCTCCGCGCCTTAATGCAGCGGGGCGGATGGAGGACGCTTCCATATGCGTGGAGCTTCTGTGTACAAAGGATATGCAGAGGGCGGAGGAGATAGCCCGAAGGCTGGACGAGCTCAACCGCCTGCGTCAAAAGGAAGAGAGCTCAATCGTGGACGAGGCGGCGGAGATGACAGAGGGGGATGACCTGACGATAAAGCGCTGCATAGTGCTTAAGTCCGAAAACTGGAACCCGGGTGTTATAGGCATAGCCGCATCCCGCATAGCGGAAAGGTATTACCGCCCCACCTTGCTTTTCACCGAGAAGGAAGGCGTGCTTACCGGCTCCGCCCGCTCAGTGCCGGGGGTGGATCTTTACAGCGCCCTCAATGCCAATTCGAGATTTTTCACCCGCTTTGGAGGCCATGCCTTTGCGGCGGGCGTTACCATGCCTGCGGAAAGTTTTGACGAGTTTGCGGAGGCGCTCAATGATACCTTCCGCCAAACTGTGCCGGACGAGCTGTTTATTCCCCGCCGTACATATGAGGCGGAGGTGGAGCTTGCGGAGCTCACCCTGCCAATGGCGGAGGAGCTGGAGCTGCTGGCCCCCTTTGGTGAGGGAAACCCCGAGCCAAGCTTCCGCACGAGGGGCATGCTGCTCAGGGGCATACGCAGGATAGGCTCCACAGGCAGCCATATCAAGGCCACGGCGGTAAAGGCGGACAGGTATATAGACCTTGTGGCCTTTGCTCAGGGTCATCGCTTTGACGAACTTAACGACATGGATCGCTGTGACGCCATATACACCCCAAACGTAAACCGGTGGAACGGCATGCGCTCGGTTCAGCTGAGAATACGGGACATGCGGGCGGATTCCGTGGAGGATCCGGAGGCCTATGTTAAGGCGCGGCGGGAGAAATTTATTGATGCATTCTCTATGAATGTATTGTATAATATAAATTGCGATGATATTGAGGATAAGGGGGATATCTCCCTTAAAGAGCTGCTTCGTGATCCCATTGGCGGCTCCATGATACTGTGCTTTACATCCTCAGGCGCTGCGGAGCTTATCGGGCAGCTGCGGCGAGAGGAAATGGAGCATCGCTTGGATGTGCTGTTCACCGCCAACCGCCCTTCTCCCTGCGCATACCATACAGCGGTGCTGGCGCCGGTGCTGGATAGGCTGGAGCTTTCCCGCTTCAGGGATATAATGCTGTACGACAGCCGGGACAAAGGCATTGCGGAGCGCATAGCTCAGCTTGCCCCGGAGGCAAGGATACACTTGGGAAGCCCAAAGCCGCTGGATGAATTCTCCGGCCTTGCTATGGACAGGGATGACTTTGCGGTGTTCTATCGGGCGGCAAAGGGCAGCGAAAGGCGCTTCTATAACCGGGGCGAGCTTGCGGATTACCTTGCGGGGGTAGCGAAAAAGCCTCTGTATATGGCCCGTCTGGCAGCGGATATAATGCTGGAGCTGGGTTTCGCCACAGAGCAGGACGGCATAACCATGATAAAGGAGCCAAAGCGTGCGGATCTTGGGCAAAGCGCCACATATGCCGCGCTGCAGAGGATAAAAGCTTAAAATACAGTCTGTTCACCAAAACAGGAGGAAACAACAATGGATCTTAAGACCGTAGTGCGTTCTATACCCGATTATCCCAAGCCCGGAATACTGTTCAGGGATGTTACCACCCAGTTTCAGGATGCGGAGGCCTTCAAGCAGCTTACCGATGATTTGGTAAAGAGCCTTGAAGGCAAGCAGGTGGATCTGGTAGTAGGCCCCGAGGCCCGAGGTTTTGTTGTGGGCGCGTCGCTGGCATATGCCCTGGGTGCAGGTCTGGTATTGGCCAGAAAGCCCGGCAAGCTGCCCTGCGAATCTTTGCGCTATGAGTATGCCCTTGAGTACGGCACCGATTCCCTTGAGATCCACGTTGGCGCCATAAAGGCCGGCCAGAAGGTGGTCGTGGTTGACGACCTGCTGGCTACCGGTGGAACCTGCCTTGCCACCATCAAGCTGGTGGAAAAGATGGGCGGCGAAGTGGTTGGCGCACGCTTTGCTATCGAGCTTGCGGAAGAGTGCAACGGCCGCGAGACCCTTAAGGATTACGACGTATATTCCACCATCGTATACTAATATTTATTCCGTAAAAACAGAAATCAACGGGTTTTCCGTTGATTTCTCTGTTTATATTTTTATCTTGTCGGAAAGGGGGAGAAGCAATGGAAAAGCTCAGGGAAATATGTTCAAAAACATTCAGCCCTCAGGATATGGAAATGCTGGAAAAGGCCATAGAATTTACCAAGCAGACCCATTCCCACCAGGTGCGCCATTCCGGCGAGCCATACTACATCCATCCGGAAAACGTAGCCATTATGCTTGCTCAGATGGGCATGGACAGCCACACCGTAATAGCCGGCCTGCTCCACGACGTAATAGAGGACGGCAAGGGAGTTACATTTGATACCGTAGCTTCTATGTTTGGCAAGGACATTGCCGGCATGGTGGACGGCGTTACAAAGCTTACCAAAACCGGAAAAAACGAAATGATAAGCCGCGAGGACATACAGGCTGAGAGTCTAAGAAAAATGTTCCTTGCCATAGCAAACGACGTGCGGGTGGTTATCATAAAGCTCAACGACCGCCTGCACAATATGCGTACCCTCCAGTATTGCAGCGAGGAAAAGCAGATACGCAAGGCCAAGGAGACCCTTGACGTATATGCCCCCCTTGCCCACCGCTTTGGCATGGGCGCCCTTAAGTGCGAGCTTGAGGATCTTTGCATGAAGTACCTTTGGCCGGAGGATTACGCCAAGCTGGAAAAAGCTATGATACCATATAACGAGGAGCGCATGCGCACCCTGGACATAGCTATGGAAACCATAGGCAAGGCGCTGAAGGAGGCGGGCATAGAGGCCACGCTGAGCGGCAGGCCAAAGCACTTTTACAGCATATACAAAAAGATAGTCCGTCAGCAGAAGGACATACACGAAATATACGACCTGATAGCGCTGCGTGTAATAGTCAATACCGTACACGACTGCTACGCCGCCCTTGGCGTAATACATTCCCTGTGGCGCCCCATGCCGGGCCGCTTTAAGGACTATATCGCCATGCCTAAGACCAACATGTACAGGTCATTGCATACTACCCTGTTTGCAAACGACGGCATGGGAATGCCCTTCGAGGTACAGATACGTACCCCCGAGATGCACAAGGCGGCGGAATTCGGCATAGCGGCTCACTGGATGTACAAGGAAGGCCGCACCAGCCAGGATGAGCTGGACAGTAAGCTGGGATGGCTCAGAGAGGCCCTGGCCATGGAGGCGGATTCCAACACTACACGGGAATTTATCGAGAATATCCGCAAGGACTTCTTCGGAGATTACGTTTACGTGCTTACTCCTCAGGGCAAGATAATAGACCTTGTGGCGGGCTCCACACCCATAGATTTTGCCTACCGCATTCACTCAAACGTGGGCAATCATACTCAGCACGCCAAGGTAAACGGTGCGCTGGTAAAGCTTGATTATAAGCTTAAGACCAATGATGTTGTAGAGATAGTCACATCTCCCAACGCAGCCCCCAGCCGTGACTGGCTAAAGACGGTCAAAACCCAGCAGGCCAAGTCCAAGATACGCTCCTGGTTCAAAAAGGCCAACAGGGAAGAAAACGTACAGAGGGGCAAGGAGATGCTGTCTGAGGCGCTGAAGCGCCAGGGTGCCCAGCTCAGCGACTTTACCGGTAAAAAAGAATACTTCGAGGATATACTCAAACGCTTTAACATGCTGGATGTGGAGGATGTATACGCGTCCATAGGCTACGGCGGAATATCCACAGGACAGGTGACCCACAAGCTGCTGGAGCAGGCCCGCAAGGAAGCCAAGGCAGCCGCCGCCGCGGAAAGGCTGGAGAAGCTTGGTGAGGAACAGGCCGGAAAGCCTGCAACCGTTACGGACAACAAGGGCGTAATAATCGAAGGGGATACCGGCATGGTGGTGCGCTTTGCAAGGTGCTGCACCCCGCTTCCCGGCGACGAGATATTTGGCTACATTACCCGTGGCCGCGGCGTGTCCATACACCGCAAGGATTGCCCCAATGTGTCAGATCTGCTGGAGGATCCCGCCAGAGTTGTGAGGGCAGAATGGGCTAAGGATGCCAAGAGCAGCTACAATGTTACCATACAGATAGTGGCCGGCGAACGCACAGGCATGCTGCTGGATATTTCCCAGATACTGGCAGGCATGAATATCAGCATAACCGCAATGACGGTAAAGGCGGACAAGGAAGACGCGGACACAGTATATGTTCAGCTGTCCTTTGCCGTTACCAGTGCGGATCAGCTGAGCAACATAATCAAGAGCATACGCAAGATAAACAAAGTAAGGGAAGTATATCGTGTAAGCGCATAGGAGGAGCGAAATGAGGGCAGTTGTACAGAGGGTAAGCGAAGCCTCCGTCACCATAGACGGCGCAGTAAAGGGCAGCATAGGCAAGGGTTATATGGTGTTGCTGGGCGTTGAGGATATCGATGAGAAGGAAGACCTTGACTACATATGCGATAAGCTTATAGGCCTTCGCATATTTGAGGACCCTGATGGAAAGCTTAACCTTGACATCAGGGATATCGGCGGCGAGATACTGCTGATCTCTCAGTTTACCCTGTACGGGGACGCCAGAAAGGGCAGACGCCCCGGCTTTATCAAGGCGGCTCGTCCCGAAAAGGCTATACCCATGTACGAAGAGGCCATACGCAGGCTGTCTGAGGTGCTGCATGTGGAAACAGGCGAGTTTGGCGCGGACATGAAGGTAGCGCTGGTGAATGACGGTCCTGTTACCATACTGCTGGACAGCAAGAGGACATTTTAATACCATATGAGTGAAATGAGAACAATCATAACGGAGCGGATCCAGACAGGCCCCCTCATGGTGAATACATATGTGGTGTATGCACAGGGAGCTGACAGCTGTGTGGTAATAGACCCGGCGGATGATGCTCCCATAAAAAAATACGCCGAAACATATGGGCTGAAGATAGCCGCGGTGCTTTTGACCCACTGTCACTTTGACCATATATTGGGCGTGCCTGGGCTTGTGCAGGAAGGCGCAAAGCTGTATATCGGCGAAAATGATGCAGCTGGCCTTAACGATCGCTCTGTCAGCCTTTGTTTTATGGAACTGCCCGAGATGAAGCCTGATGTGCTGCTGAAGGATGGGGATATCATAACCGAGGCAGGTCTTACCTTAAAGGTTATCGCAACTCCCGGCCATACCGCAGGCGGGGTGTGCTATGTATTGGAAGAAACCAGCGTTATATTCTCCGGAGATACCCTGTTCAGGTTCAGCATAGGACGGACGGACTTCCCCGGCGGCGATTATGCGACGCTCATTTCCTCAATAAAGAACAAGCTGTTTGCCCTTGAAGGGGACTATGCCGTAAACCCGGGTCATGATATATCCACTACCCTTGATGAAGAAAAACAGCGCAACCCCTACGCGGGCAGAGGTGCCAGATGGTAAGGATATATACGGATCATCCGGAATTTTTAAACGATATAGCGGATGTTATAAGGCTTTATCTCCACATGGAAGAGGTAATTCCCGCAGAGGAAAACCAAAGGAGCGGAGATGAGGTCTTTATCTCTGCGGTTATGGAGCTGGGCGAAGACTGGCGGGCGGTATGCCGCTGCACAGCTCCTGATGGACAAAGTGAATACGTTTATGTTCATCCCGCCGTGGGGGGCGGGGAGCTGGTACGCAAGCGCTACCTTAAGCGCTGCCTTAAGATAGGCGTATTCCGCGCCATGGCAAAGCTCTTTGATGCCAATCTTCCATGGGGCTCCCTTACCGGCATACGCCCCACAAGGCTATTGCGTGAGCTGATAGAGGAAAAGGGCGAAGCTGAGGCACTGCGCTTTATGGGGGAGGAGTTTGACGTATCCCCAAAGAAGCTGGCTCTGGCCAAGGAAATTGTGGATATACAGCGCCCCTTTATGCAAGGCATAGGCAATGGGGCGGATGTTTACATAGGCATACCCTTCTGCCGTACAAGGTGCTTGTACTGTTCCTTCCTTTCCGAGGTGCGTACAAAAAAGACCGACATGGCGGCATATATAGATGCCCTTAAAAAGGACATCCGCCTTGGTGCGGCTATACTCAGGGACAGCGGCTATCACATCCGCAGCATGTATATGGGAGGCGGCACCCCCACTGTGCTTACAGAGGATGAGCTTAAGGACGTGTTGGAGTATGCCATGGAGCAGTACGGCGGCTATGGCGATGAGTTTACCGTTGAGGCGGGCAGGCCGGATACCATTACCAAAGAAAAGCTCAGGGTTATCCGCTCCATGGGTGCGGGCCGCATATCCATAAACCCCCAGACTATGTGCGGCAGAACTCTTGAGCTGGTGGGAAGGAGCCACAGCCCAGAGGAGATAGTAAGGGCATACCACGATGCCCGGGAGCTGGGCTTTGACAGCATAAACATGGACGTTATCGCGGGATTGCCCGGGGAAAACCTCGAGGACGTAAGGCATACACTTGAGGAGATAAAGAGGCTTTACCCGGATAACCTTACCGTACATACTCTGGCGATAAAGCGCTCATCAAAGCTAAAGGGCATGCTGGATGAATACTCCCTGCCGGATGCGGATGAGGCTGAGGCAATGGTAAACGCAGGCATGCAGGCGGCAGAGGATATGGGCATGAAACCATATTATATGTATCGCCAGAAGTACATGCGGGGCAATCTGGAAAACGTGGGCTACGCAAAGCCCGGTACCGAGTGTATGTACAATATAGACATGATGGAGGAAACCGTATCCATCATGGCCCACGGTGCGGGCGCCATGACAAAGCGCATATTTGACGGGGAGTGCCGTGTGGAGCGTATACCAAACCCCAAGGATATTGCAACCTACATTGCCAAGGTGGATGCCGTGGCGGAGGAAAAGCGCAGTCTGTATTCTAAGTAATAAATATCAAAGCGTCGGATAATTCCGGCGCTTTTTGTTTTGAACAGTTGACTTTTGAGCAAAACAGGAGTATGATTAGTTATACTAATCATACTAACGGAGGGATAAGTATGGATATCCACGAAGGAAAATACGCATGGATGGTAAAGATAGGCGAAAAGGGCCAGTTTGTAATACCCAAGGAGGCAAGGGATATGTTTGACCTGCAGCCCGGCAGCAGCATACTGGTACTGGGGGATGAAAAGCGAGGCCTTGCAATATTGCCCAGAGAAGCACAGAGCCAGTTCATTTCAAGGATATTTGCCGATATGGAAAATGAGGATAAATAACATGAGCAGGATAGTTTTCTTCTGCATCCCCGCCCATGGCCATACCAATCCCACCCTGGGGGTGGTACGGGAGCTGGTAAGCAGGGGGCATCAGGTTTGGTATTATTCCTATGAGCCCTTTCGTGAAAAGATACAGGCCGCAGGTGCGGTGTTTGTGCCCTGCGATGAATACGACGCCGAACTCAGCATATCACCAAAAGACGGGGCAAGGGTAGGCAAGGACCTTGCCTTCTCCACAAAGCTGCTGGTGGATACCACCCTTGCGCTGGACGATATGGTTTGCCGTGATATGCAAAGGATACAGCCGGACTGCATAGTGGCGGATTCCATGGCTGTATGGGGCAAGGCCGCAGCAATGAAGCTTGGGATACCCTTTGTGTCCTCCACCACTACCTTTGCCTTTAATAAGCACTCCGCAAAGATAATGAAGCAGAGCCCAGAGGAACTGCTTTGCATGATATTGTCCATGCCCCGGATAAATAAGGACATAAAGCGGCTGAGGGATAAAGGCTATCCGGTAAAGAGCGTGCTGGATATAATACAGAACGACGACAACACACATACCGTGGTCTATACATCGCCTCAGTTTCAGCCCTGCGCCGAAACCTTTTCGGATAAGTATGCCTTTGTGGGCCCTTCCATACGACAGGCAGAGAATGAAATACAAAAGACCAAGGACAAGCTGATATATATTTCCATGGGCACGGTAAATAACGACATGCTGCCCCTGTATAAAAGCTGCGCAGAGGCCTTTGCAGACGGGGAGTATCAGGTGATAATGTCAATAGGCCAAAACACTGATGAAAATGCACTCGGTATGCTGCCATACAATATTTCGACATATTCCGCTGTAGACCAGATCGCGGTGCTTCAAAAGGCGGATGTGTTCGTATCCCATTGCGGCATGAACAGCGCAAGCGAAAGCCTGTTCTTCGGGGTGCCGCTGGTGATGAATCCGCAGACCTCCGAGCAGGGTGGAGTGGCCCAAAGGGTAAGGCAGCTCGGGGCGGGAATAATGCTGCAAGGCATGGATGCGAAGGCTATAAGGACAGCCGTGGATGAGGTGCTGTGGAACGGAACATATAAAGAAAATGCCGTGGCTATAGGCAGTGGATTCAGGGCGTGCACCGGGGCGGCGGGGGCGGCTGACAAGATACTCTCGGTGTGCAAAAAGAAATAATGTGACAGTAAAAAAGAAGCCTTTGGCTTCTTTTTTTGTTTACGGCAGGTGATATCCGCACATCATATCAATATGCTGATACTTTTTATTCGTTCAATATTGCTTTATATACTGGTGTTTCTGGCGATCAGGCTCACGGGCAAGCGGCAGCTGTCCGACCTGCAGCCCTTTGACCTGATAACAACATTGCTGATAGCGGACCTTGCCGCCGAGCCCGCGTCGGATACCGGCATGCCCCTGGCCTATGGCATTGTGCCCATACTTACGCTGTTTCTGGTGCAGCAGGGGGTGGCCTTTCTTTCCATGAAGTGGGAAGGGTTCAGGTATGTGATGTGCGGAAGGCCGCTGCTGATGATAGTAAAGGGAGAGGTGCAGGAGCAATCCCTCAGGGATGCAAGGTATACCCTCAATGACCTTATGGAGCAGCTGAGAGCCAACGGTACCTTTCAGGTGGCGGATGTGGAATACGCCATACTTGAGACCAACGGAGACCTTTCGGTATTGCTCAAAGGGCCTGAGCAGCAGGTGACATACCGCGCTCTGGCGCTGGAGTCGCCGAAGGCTGCCCCGCCTTTTATGATAGTGCAGGATGGCAAGGTGCACAAAAACGCCTTGAAACAAGCGGGATATGACGAAAACTGGCTGCGTTCCAAGCTGTCCGCCGCAGGGTTAAAAGGGCCGGAACAGCTGCTGTTTGCCTTTGTAAACGGGGAAACCCTGCATATGCAGGCAAAAAAGCGCTGGGGCGGCAGAGTGGTATTTGTTGACACGGGGGCAAAAAAATGACCAAAGGACGTGGATATCCTATAATCAGCGTGATATCGGCAATAATAGCCGTGGTGTTTCTGATATTCGCATTTGTCGCTCCCGCCCGGTATATAGGGGGAATCAAAGAAACAGTAGGCTTTGAAATACAGAGGGCGAAGGATGCCGTAATGGCCGGGGATATGCCTGAAGCCGAAAACAGCATAGAACAAATATATGTTGAATTTCAGAGGAAACAGCATAAGCTTAAGCTGATGTGCCATCACGACAATATAGACGAGATGGAGAAAAGCCTAAACTGCTGCCGCGATCTTGTAAAGCTTGAGCAGAGCGATAACCTTATCTGCGAGCTGAACCAGCTTCAGCAGGTGCTGGAGCATATGGCTTCTGTGGAAAATGCTGATATATACGAGGTGTTTTAATGTTAAAAGCCCTCCGCAAAGGAGGGCTTAAGCATTGCTTTATTTATGTTCATTGACATACTGCATAAACTCGGGCGTCTTTGACCAGTATTTTATGCCCCAGTTTTCATAGTTCCACTGCTCCGTATAGTGGTTGCACTCATAATCTATATAGTAGAGTATATCTCCCTGTAATACGAAATTGGTGGGGAAGTAATCTATGTTGGTATTTGCCGCATACAGCAGAGCGCACATATTCTTGATTTGCTCAACACAGGTATGGGGAAGAGTATCATTTAATACCATCTCAAAAACAGTATCCCCGTGGATGTACTCTTTAAGTATACGCTCATTGTTTTTATCAACTTCAATAAGCCGTGGCATTGGTATGCCTATGGTACGCAGCTTTTCATAATCTGCTATCTCGGAGGCAAGCTTATCTCCAAATTGATAATAGTCGCAGGGCTCGTGATGTATTTGCTTGAGTACGTATTGTTTATCATCAGCGCTTACAAGGTATGAATAGCCTCCCTTGCCCTTGCCAAGGAGCTTTACAACGGCATATTCCTTTTGGTTTACGGTTATGGTTTCCATAGCTTTGTTTCCTCCTGTTACGCTGACATGATTAACATAACATCGCTAACCCTAAAAAACAAGAGACGCCGAAGCGTCTCTTTGTTGCTGTATGGGTTTACAGTCCTCTTATCCTTACCTCCAGTACCCTGCCGATTATCTCAACATCGCCGCCGGAAACTATCATAGGCTCGTATTTGGGATTGGAGGGGATCAGCACCAGATGGTTCTGCATCCATTTTACCTTGCGGAGAAGCACCTCATCCTCTATTCGCACAACTGCTATCTGGCCGTTTTCCACTCTGCTCTGCATACGCACCAGCACCAGCGCGCCTTCGGGGATGAATTCCCCCGTCATGCAGTCGCCCTCTACTTCCATATAGAAGTATTCGCCGGCGATAACATCTGAGGAGGGGAGGGGGATGTATTCGGTGATGTTTTCGTCTGCCAATATTGGAAGGCCCGCATGCACCCGGCCCACAAGGGGGACGCCTACGGTATCCGTTACCGGCATGAACATGGAGGAAATGCTGCTGCGCTCCTTAAAGAGGGGAGTAACGGTATCGCGGCCCAGCAGATAGTCCGCCGTAACGTCAAACATGTCGCATAGCTCCATGATGGCCTCGTTGGGTATGGGCACACGACCGGTTTCATATTTGCAGATGGCGGCCTTTTGAACTCCAAGCCGCTGGCCCATATCGTCCTGAGTAAGGCCGTGCTGCTTTCTAAGCTCACGCAGTCTGTTCATGATGGCGCTCCTTCCGGGCATAGGCCCCGCTATTATCTGAATCTATTGTATCCTAAAAAGAAATACAAATCAAGCCAAAATAATGTCAACAAAGTACCAAAAACGGTATTGACAGTATCTGATAAAGATACTATAATGCAAATGTAACCTAACAAGACACTTTGAGGCAGGAAACAAAACATAACGTTTCCGCAAGAGATATAAATTCGGAGGTGCGATATGAATTACTTTGGTCTGTTTTTTACCTTTATGATCCCCGGTATCATTATCGGTACTATGGCTGCTGTGGCTGCCAAGCAGGCCGCCGACAGGCGCCGCCGTGAGGCCGTAAGGGCCCGCCGTGCCGCTATGCGTTCCGTGCCCCGCAACAAGCTTTACGTCTGCACCCTTCAGGAGGAGGCAAAGGCCGCTTAATATTCGCGGCGGGGTATTCTCACTTGCGTAATAAAGTTTTGCCCTTATGGGCAAAAATACAATAATTCAATATGCGCCATTGTAAGAGCGCCGCACATATTGTGCGGCGCTTTTGCAATGATTTAATAGATAATTGAGAACAATCTTATTTGCCAGATGTATTGCCGGAAGGCATATCTATATCGAGTTCAGATATTCTTTTGAGAACGGATTCCCTACTCCTTCTCAGTTGGGCAGTTATATCAATAAGCGGATATTTGGAACTAATCAGACTTTTAAGCAACTCATCCTCATTGGCAGACCAAGATTGCTTTCTCTTTTCTGCGCGCATATTACGCATATCTATGAGAGAGTCTAAATTATCAAGAATGAATTTTTGAGCTTCAAGGTTGTACAGTACGACCTTATAGGGACCTTTAGTACCGGTACGCTCTTTTACAAATATTCCTATTTCTTTGCCTCTTGCAGTGGGATAGCGAGAGTATTTTCCATCCGGGTTAGCTTCTGAATACATTAGTTCCAGTTCACTTAACCATGAGGTTATCTGAGAAGAACTCAGTCGCAGCATCATTTCGTCGGTTATCAGATCATTCAGACGTCTTGAAATTTCGCTTACGGGGATGGGAACATCAGAAAATTCGAATTGGTTTCGCTTATCATAATCCAGATACAAAAGGGATTTCTTTTTTGCCGGTTTATTTTGCATTACAGTCAGGCGCCCCAACATCTGCGCCGAAAACGCGAAACAGCGTGACAGACGTACATTGTTGATAAGCTCTTCTTCCGGCACTGGACTGTCATCCAGAGGATTTATGCCCATGGCCAACTTTTCCATGTAAATTTTTGCTCGTTGGATCATTTCTAATTCAGTCATATTGATGCTCCTTTTTCGCACGCAAGAAAAGAAAAATAAGAAAACGATATGTAATAAAAGTGATGATATAATTATATATGGTTTGCTTATCACTTTGCAATAAATTTTCGCGTTTCTTGCCGATATGTAAACTTATCCCCGTCACGCTTGTAGCTTTATGGGAATTGAAGTATAATATGAAATAACTTTAATGTATATTAGGCGAGGTATGTCATAATGGCAAAACGGCGCAGGAGAAGAAGCAAAAAATACAGGAAGCTGCGCAATGCGCTGCGCATAGCGTTTGCGCTGCTGGTGGTTGCGGCGATAATCACCGGTATTGTGCTATTGGTGTCCGGTATTATCAATAAAGATAAAGAG
>X73_One_humped_Camel__coassemble_265_pt1 | contig 19320 bp, 16 predicted proteins | sample X73_One_humped_Camel__metabat2_high_PE_013 | metagenome-assembled genome bin X73_One_humped_Camel
GCACAAGGAACCTGTATCCCTTGTCTGCAAAAGCTTTGCGCACATCATCCGCCAGCCTGTCCGCGTGCTCCGCAAGCTTGAAGTACGCTCCGTCACGGAACAGCTCAAGAAACTGTATACCAAGCAAACGTCCCTTTGCGAACATGCCGCCCCGCTGCTTTATCATGTAACGGAAATCCTTTTTTAGTGCTTCATTGCGTATTACAACAGCCTCGCCCATAAGGGCACCCTGCTTGGTGCCGCCGATATAGAACACATCGCACACCTTATAGAGGAAAGGCAGATCAATGTCGTTTGCCCTGTCAGCCATGCCGTAGCCCAGCCTTGCGCCGTCAAGATACAGCAGCAGGCCATACTTATCGCACACAGCGCGAAGGTCGCTCAAAGCCTTGCGGGTGTATATGGTGCCCAGCTCGGAAGGGCTGGAGATATACACCATGCCGGGCTGCACCATATGCTCGAAAGCCTCATCCACAAAGTGATCATGGCATACCTTTTCCACCATTTCGGCGGTAAGCAGGCCATCCTCAGTATTTACCGAAAGCACCTTGTGGCCGGTGGCCTCGATGGCGCCTGTCTCGTGAACGTTTATATGGCCGGTGGATGCGGAAATTACTCCCTGATGAGACCTGAGGGCCGCAGAAATCACGGTAAGGTTTGCCTGAGTGCCGCCCACAAGGAAATGGACAGCCGCATCCGGTGCGCCGCAAAGGCCGCGGATTATACTGCGGGCTTCCTCGCAGTATTCATCCTCGCTGTAGCCTATGCTCTGGCACATATTGGTCTCGTTCATCCTCTTAAGGATAGGAGGATATGCGCCCTCGTTGTAATCGCAATTGAAGTACTTCATGCAATATATCCCTTAAATTAAATGTATATCTTGTTCAGTGCGCCGTGGAGATTGTACAGGTTTTCGTCAAAGCTGTCGCTGTGGCCGGAGGCCTCGCATATATCCACGTCGATTATGTGATTATCCCTGATGCCTACCGCACGGTTTCTCTTGCCCTCGTGGATAAGCTCAACAGCCCTTGCGCCAAGGCGTGTGGCCAGCATTCTGTCCGCCGCGGAGGGGGAACCGCCCCGCTGGATATAGCTGAGCACTACGGGCTTGATATCCACATCGGTGGTTTCACGGACGAACTTTGCAAAGTCCTCTGCCTTGCCTGCGCCCTCGGCTATTACCACAAGGCTGGTATAGCGGCCGCGGAGCTTGTTCTGCACCAGCTGAGCGGCTGCCTCTTCCCAGGGCTTGGGGCACTCGGGAGCAAGCACTATATCGGTGGGGCCAACCATGCCGGACCAGAGGGCGATATCGCCGCAGGCTCTGCCCATTACTTCTACGACCGCAACACGGTCATGGGAACGCATGGTGTCCTTTATCTTTTCCAGTTCGCCTATTACGTTATTTACCGCGGTATCAAAGCCGATGGTAAAATCCGTATAGCCCATGTCGTTATCGATGGTGCCGGGTATACCCATTACGTTTACGCCATGCTTTGCAAGGTCTTGTGCGCCCCTGAAGCTGCCGTCGCCGCCAACTACAATAAGGGAATCCATCTCATATGCCTTCATTATCTTCACGGCCTTTTCCTGGCCCTCAGGATATTTGAAGTCATCGGAACGGGCGGTACGCAGAATTGTGCCGCCGCGCTGTATTATGCCGTGAACATCTGCGGAATGCAGCTGCTTTACATCGCCGTTCATAAGGCCCTCATAGCCGTGATAAATGCCCAGCACCATATCGTCCATGCTGAGGCCGCGCCTTACCACTGCCCTTACCGCGGCATTCATGCCGGGAGTATCTCCGCCGCTGGTCAAAACGCCTATTCTATGTACTGCCATTGCTATACCTCCAGATATACTGTATTGGGTCCAGGATGGAAAATATTGCCCTGTTATCCCATATTAATCTGATTATATTATACTATTTCAGCCCCTTCTTGGCAATGTAAAACCCTCCGCTATTGCAAAAGCCGCAGGATTGATATAAACTGTTATGGCTGTATTTTTACTTTTGTTTATTATAAGGAGCACATATGCTTAAAAGATATCTGGGAGACAGGGCATTCTGGCGCACTGCCCTCACCCTTGGTCTTCCCATAGCGCTGCAGAATCTTTTGACCAGTTCTTTCATTCTGGTGGATACCCTCATGGTGGGGCAGTTGGGAGATGTATCCCTTTCCGCCGTGGGCATGGCAGGCCAGTTTGGCTGGTTCATGAACATGATAGTATTCGGCATAAGCTCAGGCGCCGCCGTGTTTATCGCCCAGTACTGGGGCGCAGGGGATATAAAGGGTATACGCCGTTCATATGGTATTTCCCTCATCTCCGTAATCGCCGTGTGCGCCCTGTTCTGCGCTGCGGCAGGCCTTTTCCCTGAGTTCGTCATCAGCATATTCAACCGTGAGCCCGCGGTAGTCACCGCCGGCGCAGACTATCTCAGGATAGCCTGCCTGTCCTACATTGCAACCGGTATCAGCCTGGTTCTCTCGGTGGTGCTGCGCTCCACCGAGCAGGTAAAGCTGCCCATGTACGTTTCCTTGTTCACCACCGTACTCAACGCATTCCTGGACTATGGCCTTATATTCGGTGCATTTGGTCTGCCTGAGATGGGCATAAAGGGCGCTGCGCTGGCTACAGTGCTCTCCTCCTGGGCAGGACCTGTTATCACCTACATAATCTCCGCCTTCCAGAAGAACTTCCTCATCTCCCCTCTCAGTGAGATGTTTAGCTTTGGCAACGGATTTGCCATGCATTTCTTCCGCAAGGCAATGCCGGTTATTACCAATGAGACCTTCTGGGGCCTTGGTACTCTGCTGTTCAGCGTAATATTCGCAAATCTGGGCTATCAGAACTACGCTGCGGTCACCATATTCCGCACCTTTGAAAACTTCGCCTTTGTATTCTTCATCGGTCTGTGCAGCGCCTGCAGCATAATGGTGGGCAAGGATATAGGCGCGGGCAATATAGAAGAAGCGGTGGAAAACGCCAAGCGCTTCAATATAGCCATGATACTGGCCTCCATAGTTGTTGGCGCAGCCATTGTGCTGGCTCGCCATCCCCTTGCCAGCATATTCAACCTGAGCGGCACCATCACACAAGAGACCCTTGCCACCACCGGCATACTGATGCTCATATACGGCATAGAGCTGCCTGTGCGCAATATGCCATATATCCAGATAGTGGGCACCTTCCGCCCCGGCGGAGATACCACCGTAGGCGTAAGGCTGGACCTGATCTCCCTTTGGCTGCTGTCTGTCCCCGCCACCGCACTTGCGGCCTTCGTATTAAAGCTGCCCTTCCCGGCGGTATTTGCCATAATGTACATTGCGGAGGACTACGTAAAGACCTTCCTCTGCCTCAGGCATTTCTTTACCTATCGCTGGCTGCGCCCCGTAACCGAGCAGGGCAAGGCAGGTCTTGAGCGGTTCTGGGAAAACCGTCAGAAGCAGCTCAATGCAAAGGCATAAAAATCCAGCACGCAAAAACCCGGACAGCCGTCCGGGTTTTATTTTATGTGTTTATATCTTGTATGCTACCCTGTCCTTAAACTCCTGCAGCTTGCCCTCGTTCCAGTTGTCTGTGGGGCGATAGTAGCCTGTTATGCGGCTGAACACCTCTGTCTTTTCGCCGCAGTTGGGGCAGGTGGGCCGGTTGCCCTCAACATAGCCGCAAACGGGGCATATGGAATAGGTGGGTGTCAGGGTGTAATACGGCAGCTGATACCCCGTTGCTATGGCCCGCACTATTTCTGCGGCCCTCTGCCAATCCGGCAGCTGCTCATCGGTATACACATGGAATACAGTGCCTGAGGTATACATTGTCTGCAGCTCGTCCTGAGCCTCCAGTGCCTCGGTAAGGTCATCGGTAAAGTCCACAGGCATGTGTGTGCTGTTGGTGTAGTATGGCGTTCCCCCATTTGCGGCGGTGATTATGCCGGGATACCTTTGCACATCCTCTCGGGCCATGCGGTATGCGGTAGACTCGGCGGGAGTGGCCTCAAGATTGTACAGTGAACCTGTGCGCTCCTGATACAGCCTGAGCCTGTCCAGCATATGCCTGAGCACATCCTTGGCAAAACGCTGTGTGCGCACGTCGGTAAGGCCTGCCTTGAGCCATCGGGCGTTAAGCCCCGCTTCGTTCATGCCTACGATGCCTATGGTGGAGAAGTGATTGTCGAAGGAGCCAATATATCGCTTGGTGTAAGGATACATGCCCTCGCTCATCAGCTTGTTTACTATGCTGCGCTTTATCTCAAGGGAGCGGGAAGCAAGGTCCATAAGCTTATCCAGCCTTGCGTAGAATTCCTCTTCGCTTTCGGAAAGATATGCAAGCCTTGGCAGGTTCAGCGTTACTGCGCCTACCGAGCCGCTGTTTTCGCCGCAGCCAAAGAAGCCGCCCGCCTTGCGCCTAAGCTCTGTTGGGCCATATGAGGGGCGAAGCATATCACGCACCTCTGTCTTGCTGCGTCCGCTGCTGATATAGTTTGCAAAGTAAGGAGTGCCGTACTTTGCCGCCATGCCGAACAGCAGGCGATTGTTTTCGGTGTCAGACCAGTCAAAGTCAGGATCAATGGCGTAGGTGGGGATAGGATATGCAAGACCGCTGCCGTTGGAATCTCCGTCCCGCATTACCTCCATAAAGGCACGGTTGATTATATCCATCTCAGCCTTACAATCCCCATAGGTAAACTCCGCGGGCACGCCGCCTATCACGGGATGCTCATCGTAAAGGTCCTCGGGCACTGTCCAGTCCAGAGTGATATTGCTGAAGGGAGCCTGAGTGCCCCAGCGGCTGGGTGTATTTACGCCGAATACAAAGGTCTCTATGCAGTTCTTTACGTCCTTGTAGGAAAGATTATCCGCCTTTACAAAGGGCGCAAGATAAGTATCGAAGGAACAGAAGGACTGGGCGCCCGCCCACTCGTTCTGCATTACGCCAAGGAAGTTAATCATCTGATTGCAGAGAGAGTAAAGATGCTTGGGTGGCTTGGAGTCTATCTTGCCCATTACGCCGCCCAGACCCTCTGCGATAAGCTGCTTCAGGGACCAGCCTGCGCAGTAGCCGGTAAGCATGGTAAGATCGTGAAGATGCATATCCCCATTGCGGTGTGCATTGGCGATCTCTGCGTCATATATTTCGGAAAGCCAGTAGTTGGCGGTTATCGCGCCGCTGTTGGAAAGGATAAGGCCTCCGACGGAATAGGAAGCGGTGGCGTTTTCCTTCAGGCGAAGAGACTTGGTACGCACGTAGTTGTTTACGGTTTCCTTGTAGTCCAGTATGGTGGATTTAAGGTTTCTGAGCTTTTCCCGCTCGCGGCGATACAGTATGTAGGCCTTTGCCACATCGGCATAGCCTGCATGTATCAGCACCTGCTCGGCGCTGTCTTGAATATCCTCTACCGCTATCAGGTCGTTTTTTATTTTCGCGTCAAAATCCGCCGTCACCTTAAGTGCGAGGAAATCAATCTCGTTGCGGTCGCAATCTTTTTCCATGGCGTCAAAAGCCTTGGCAATTGCCCCGCTTATCTTGGTGATGTCGAATTCCGTTACGGTGTTGTCTCGCTTTAATACCTTGTACATGAAAAGCCTCCCAAATTTCCGTCTATTATAATATACAATATTTCGTACTCCCTTTTCAAGGTAAAATACCATATATTGTTGTTATGGCAGGATTCTTGCAGGTATTTGCCTCAATTTACGCTATGGACGGTACTTTATTTTGCCGCGGTATATGGTATAATTTCTAATATGAACGGTACATTTTTCGGAAATATAATATCTGTGGTATACCTGATGCTGTTTCTGGCATCCGGATATTTCATTGCGTTCAACGTATTCCCCAGGGAAGGCCGGCTGCTGCACCTTACCCTTGGCACAGCCACAGGCCTGCTTATGCTGATGTGGCTGCCAGCGCTGTTTTCCTTTGTGTTGGGGTTCAGGCTGCTGTCTCAGCTGCTGGCCCTTGCCGTGGCGCTGGCTCTGGGCGCAAAGGGGCTGTTCCGGGGCGTACGTCTGCTGCTTCTCCCCCGGGAGCCCGAGCTAAAGCCCTATCTGTGGTGCGTAGTGCCCACGGTTCTGCTGCTGTGCGTGCTGCTGTTCACCCATGTGCTGCCCCCAAATGAATACGGCGGCTTGTCCTCCGGTCAGTCCACCTATGGGGATATGTGCATGCATCTTGGCATCATCTCCAGCATATCCCGCCAGGGCTTTTTCCCGCCGGAGTATTCCATACTGCCCGGACAGGCAATGAGCTATCCCTTCCTGTGCGACAGCGTAAGCTCCACCTTTTACACCCTTGGCGCATCCCTGCGCTTTGCCTATATGCTGCCCATGATACCCGCCTTTTTCTCGGTTGTGTCGGGTGTTTACCTCTTCTTTGAGGACTGGTTCAGGGATAATAAAAAGGCCGTGCTGGCCTTTGTGCTGTTCTTCCTTGGAGGAGGCTTTGGCTTTGCATACTTCTTGAACGGCATAGCCGCCGACCCATATAATTTCACCCGCATATTCACCGCCTTTTACGAGACCCCCACCAACCTTGTAGGCGAAAACATACGCTGGGTAAACGTTATTGCCGACATGCTCATCCCCCAGCGGGCCACCCTTTTTGGCTGGAGCATACTGTTCCCCTGCCTGCTGCTTTTGCGCAGGGCAGCGCTGGATGAGGAGGACTGGATGTTCCTCCCCCTGGGAGTAATGGCAGGACTTCTGCCCCTTATCCACACCCACTCCTTCCTGGCGCTGGGCCTTGTAAGCATTCCGTGGTTCATAAGGGCCATATACAAAAAGCAGGCCCCCAAAAAGTTCCTCATGTACGGCATAATCGCCGTGGCACTGGCGGCTCCTCAGCTGCTGCTGTTTACCTTTAAGAGCGCCAACAGCTTCCTTACCTTTAACTTTAACTGGAGCAATGAAACGGATACCTTCCTGTGGTTCTACATAAAGAACCTGGGCCTGATATTCATACTGCTGCCGGTGGCCTTTATTTCCGCAGAGAATAAGGACAGGGTAACATGGCTGGGCATACTGCCCCTGTGGGTATTGTGCGAGCTTATACAGTTCCAGCCCAACCCCTACGACAACAATAAGCTGCTGTTCATATGGTTTGCCTTCTCCTGCGGCCTTGTGGCTTCCTTCCTGACGGATATCTACGCAAAGCTTGAGGGCATAAAGGGACGCAGGCTGCTTGCAGGGATAGTGGTAATCGCCATGACCCTGTCAGGTATCCTTACCCTGGGCCGTGAACTGGTCAGCGAATATGAGGTGTTCTCGGAAGGAGAAGTGGAAGCCGCCCAGTTTATAGAGGAAAATACCCCTGCCGATGCCATCTTCCTTACCACCACAAACCACAACAACGCCGTGGCGGCACTTACAGGCCGCAGCATAGTATGCGGCTCCGCTTCCTACCTGTATTATCACGGCTACGATATATATCAAAGGGAGCCGGATATACGCGCCATGTTTGAGTATCCCGCCGATTCGGCGGAACTGTATGAGAAATACGGCGTGGATTACATCTACATCGGCCCATATGAGCGAAACGGATATCTCCTTTCCCACATAGACTTTGCTCACCTTGAGCTGGTATTCGCAAACGACACCGCCGCAATATACAAATACGAACAATAAGCAAATCGCCCCGAAATCGATTTTCGGGGCGATTTTTATGTTTACTTTTCAGCTGTATCGGCTTCTTCTGCCTTCGCATCCTCTGCGGGGGCTTTCTTTGCCTGGGTCAGTCTGCCGTAAAGCTTTGTGGTGCTGTACAGCTTTTCAGAAAGGGCCTCATCCGCCTCGCCGGGCAGCATTCGCCATGTCCAGTTGCCACCAAGGGTGCTTGGGGTGTTTATGCGATGGCCTTCACCAAGGCCAAGATAATCCTGCATCTGGGCTACAAACAGCCTTGCCACGGAACTCATGCCGCCCCGGATCATGCCCCAGTTAAAGCCTTCCTTTTCGTTGATGCCAAGGTATTTTTCACAGTAGGCGATATCCTCAGGGCTGGCCTCATTACGCCAGAGGGCAATGGGGCTGTTGTCGTGGGTGCCGGTATAACAGATGCAGTTTTCGGTGTAGGCATGGGGCAGATAACAGCTGGAATCCCTTGAATCAAAGGCAAACTCCAATACCTTCATGCCGGGGAAACCGGAATCATTCAGCAGCTGCTCCACATCGGGAGTGGCAAAGCCAAGGTCTTCGGCGATGAACTCAAGGTTCTTGAACCAACCCTTAAGCACGCCTATCAGCGCCATGCCGGGGCCCTTTATCCACCTGCCTCTGCAGGCAGTGGTCTCGCCGTATTTTACCGACCAGTAGCTTGCAAAGCCGCGGAAATGGTCAATGCGTATCACGTCGTACATTTTGGATGCACCGTCTATGCGGCGAATCCACCAGCCAAATCCATCCTGCTGCATCCTGTCCCAGGCATAGAGGGGATTGCCCCAAAGCTGGCCGTCTGCACTGAAGGCATCGGGGGGTACGCCGGACACCTCAACAGGAATATTCTTCTCATCCAGCTGGAAGAACTCAGGCTCTGCCCATACGTCTGCGGAATCCATGGCAACGTATATTGGCAGGTCGCCGATCACGCCTATGCCCAGCTTGTTGATGTAGGCCTTCAGCTCTGTCCACTGCTTGTAGAACAGATACTGTATGTAGATAAACAGCTCCACATCCTGCTTAAGCAGCTTGCGGTACTTTTCCATGGCGGCGGGCCTGCGCAGGCGGATATCCTCATCCTCCCACTCGGTCCAGCTGCGCATATCGAAATGACGCTTCAGCGCCATAAACAGTGCGTAATCGGGCAGCCAGCGGGAGTTTTCCTCCATAAACTTCTGCACCTTTTCCCCGTCACGCTGCCAGCCGCGGCTCTTTGCTATGGCCAGCACATCAAAGCGGTTATAGTATATGGTGCCGTAATCCACGTTGCGCTGATCCTCCCCCCACTGATGGGCGTTTACCTCATCAGCGGTAAGCAGGCCGTCCTCTATCAGCATGTCAAGGTCGATAAAGTAGGGATTGCCCGCATATGTGGAAAAGCTCTGATAGGGAGAATCTCCATAGCTGGTGGGGCCAAGGGGCAGCATCTGCCAATAGGTTTGGCCTGAGCTGTAAAGGAAATCGGCAAAGTCGTATGCGGCCTTTCCCATGGTACCTATGCCATATGGTGAGGGCAATGATGATATTGGCATTAGTATGCCGCTGCTACGTTTCATAAATACGCCTCGTAAATTCTGTAGATTGTGAGGTTATCCCTTTACCGCGCCTGCCGCAACGCCCTTGATGATGTGCTTCTGGCAGAAGAGGTAAACTATGATTATGGGTATTATGCTCAGCATTATGACTGCCATGGTGGCGCCAAGGTCAACAGCGCCATAGCTGCCCTTGAGATACTGTACATGGATGGGGATAGTCATGTACTTAGTGCGGTCCAGTACCAGATAGGGCAGGAGATAGTCGTTCCATACCCACATGAGCTCCAGTATGCCTACGGAGATAAGTGTAGGCTTAAGCATAGGCAGGACCACCCTAAAGAAGGTCTTAACAGGGCCGCAGCCATCTATGGCGGCAGCTTCTTCTATTTCGATGGGCAGGCTCTTGATGAAACCTATGAACATGAATATGGCAAGACCTGCGCCAAAGCCCAGATAGATGATGGGGATGGTATAGGGGGTGTTAAGGTTCAGCTTGTCAGCGGTAAAGGTCAGGGTGAACATTACCATCTGGAAGGGAACTATCATAGAGAACAGGCAGAGGTAATAGAATACCTTTGCGAATACGCTCTTTACGCGGGCAATGTACCATGCAGCCATGGAGCAGAACAGCAGTATCAGCGCCACGGAAACAACGGTGATGAACAGGCTGTAAAGCACGGACTTCAGGAAGGGGTAGTTACCGAAGGTCATGCCCTTGACATAGTTATCAAAGCCCGCAAAGCTCTCCGCATTGGGCATTGCAAAGGGCTCAAGGCTTACAAAGGTATTGCCCTTGAAGGAGTTGATGAGCACCTCGAATACGGGAATTACCCATACAAGGCACAGCGCCGCAAAGAACCAGGTGAGTATCTTGCTGCCGAGGGTGTACTGATTGGTCTTTTTCTTCATTACTGCTCAACCTCCTTGCTGCGGGTAGCCTTCTGCTGGGCTATTGCCAGCACAGCCACAAGGATAAAGAATATAACAGCCTTGGCCTGTGCTACGCCGTGATAATTCTTGCCGATGTTGTAGGTAGAGTAAATATTAAGGGCCAGCAGCTCGGTAATGTTTACCTTTGCGCCGTTCTGGATGACGCTGGGCAGACCGCCTGTAAGGGCAAGGTTCTGGTCAAAGAGCTTGAAGGAGTTTGTAAGAGTAAGGAAGGTGCAGGTGGTGATGGCGGGCATCACGTTGGGGATGATCACCTTGAAGAGGGTCTGGGAGCCGGTGGCGCCGTCTATCTTGGCTGCCTCCAGCATATCCTCCGGAACCGCCTGAAGGCCTGCGATATAGATTATCCTCATGTAGCCTATCTGCTGCCATGCAACCAGTATTACCAAGCCCCAGAAGCCGAATATACCGTTTGCGGTAAGATAGGTACCGTAGTTTTTCAGTATGCCGTCGAAAATCATGCTCCAGATATAGCCCAGAACTACGCCGCCGATAAGGTTGGGCATGAAGAAGACGGTGCGGTAAAGATTTGCACCCCGCATCTTCTGGGTAAGAGCATAGGCTATGGCAAAGGCTATTACGTTAATGAGAATGATGGATACGATGGCAAAGGCGGCGGTATTCCAGAAGGCATTCTGGAAGCCGGCATCGCTGATAGCCTTAACGTAATTGCTTACGCCCTGCCACTGAGCGTCCTTAGGTGTATTAAATTTGCAGAAAGAAAGATAAATTCCCTGAATGAAGGGCCATACAAAGCCGATCAAAAACGCCAGAAATGTCGGCCAGATGAAGAGCGGAGCCCACTTTTTTATGGGGCGCTGTACTAAGTTTACGTTCTTATTCAACTGATTTTCCTCCCCCTGATATCAGCTATGCTTGCTCTCGAGCAAGGCAAAATCCCTTGTGCCAAGGTTCTTTGCTTTGCCCGCAGCAAACCTGTAAAACTAATGGACTAAAGGGGCGAGCTTAGGCCCGCCCCTAATAAGGTCATATTTCGAGATTAACCGTGCTGTACGCCGTATTCGATTGCTCAACCGTCAACGAAAGCGGATACAACGCCCTGCCAGTTGGCATCGGTCTGATCTGCAGAGTATGCGGCCAGAGCGGAAACAACGGTGGCTCTCCAGCTGTCTACGTTGGGAGTGTGGTTGAAGGCCCAGGTTACAACGTAGTTGCCGGCAGCGGTGTAGTCGTTAGCAGCGGCAAAGAATACGTTTTCGGGGGTCTTGGCAGCCTTGAAGGGGATGGGGCCAAACTGCTCGGCCATCATCTGGGTGCCCTCGTCAGAGGTTACTACCCAAGTGATGAAGTCCAGAGTAGCCTGGATGTCAGCCTCGGAAGCCTGAGCATTTACAGCCCAGCAGTTCTCAGTGCCGCAGCACAGACCGGCCTTCTCTTCGCCTTCAGCGCCGCAGTAGATGGGGATCATGGTCAGGTTGGCGGGATCCATACCAGCCTCTACCAGGCCAGCAAATTCCCAAGTACCGTTCTGATAGAATACGGCCTTGCCTTCCTTGAACTCGCCGGTGGACTGTTCGCCGGTGCCGGTGGACAGGGTCTTAGGATCTGCAGCGGAGTTGTTGATGTAGAGATCCCAGATGTTCTTGAACAGATCCATGTACTCGCCGGTGATGGTGGCGGGCTGCTCGGTTACGCCGTTCTTGGCGAACTCATAGTACAGGGGCATGTTGGCAAGGTGGCCGGAGAAACGCCAGGAGGAAGAACCTTCCAGACCTGCAGCGGAGAAAGCGTCGAAGCCCAGCTCAGCGGAACGAGCGTGAACATCCTCAGCGATGGCCTTGAGGGAAGCGAAATCCTTGATGTCTTCTACGGCATAACCGGCCTCAGCCAGCAGAGCCTTGTTTACGATGATGCCGAATGCTTCGTAGCAGTAACCAGCGGCCTTGAGAGCGCCAGCCTCGTCATAGAGGTTGAAATCGTTGGTGGTGAGCTCGTTGGCGAAAGCGGTGCCGGTCAGATCCAGGCAGTACTCGCCCCAGTCAAGCAGACCCTGTGCATTGCCGCACTGGAACAGGGTGGGAGCCTCGTCCTTAGCCATCTCAGCGGTCAGGGTATCGGAGTAGGTGCCGGAAGCGGCAGTAACAACCTTTACCTCTACGCCGGTCTGCTCGGTGTACAGAGCTGCGAGCTCCTGCCAAGCGGCGTCAGCTTCGGGCTTGAAGTTGAGGTAGTATACGGAACCGCCCTCAGCGGGAGCAGCTTCTTCTACTACGGCTTCTTCAGCGGGGGCTTCTTCTACAGCGGGCTCTTCAGCGGGAGCTGCGCAAGCTGCCATGGAGAATGCCATTACAACAGCCAGAAACAGTGCAAAATACTTCTTCATTGGTGTTTCCTCTCTTTTTTTATATTGTGCGCCATTATAAGAGCGCAAATTCAAATCAATTTAATTCACAGATGGATGCGCCTTTTCTGAAGCAGGTAGGCAGCACCTCGTGCCTGTTGCCGGAACGTCCTTCTATCATGTCCAGAAGTATATCTACGCTCTTTTGTCCCATCTCCTCCACAGGCTGGCAGAGGGTGGACAGCATTGGGTGTATGTATTCGGATACCGCTATGCCGTCTATGGCCATTACGGAACAATCCTCGGGCACCCGCTTTCCCTTTTCCCTAAGGGCCCGCATGGCTCCCATAGCCATAACGTCCGCTATGGTAAAGAGGGCGGTAAAATCAGCATTGTCATTATCCAGCCTGCGCTCCATTGCCCTATAGGCATCGGTTATGGAGAAGCCCCCGGTTTCAATGACCAAGCTTTGCTCCTGAGCTATGCCGTTATCCTTCAGCGCCTTGATGTATCCCTGATATCGAAGCTGGCTGATGGAGCCGTCATCCGTTGCAGAAACCAGCGCCGCTATGCGCTTGTGTCCGCTCTTAATGAGTATATCCACCGCCCGGTATGCTTCATCCTGGTCATCTATGGACACGGAAGAATACTGTTCGCTGTCCAGAGTGCCGTATTTATTGGAGTATGAACAGCATACAAAGGGAACATTCAGCACCTTGAGCCGCTCTGAGGTGTAATCCTGACATCCGCCTAAGAAGACTATGCCCAGCAGACGCTTTTCCCTTTCCATCTCTGCGCCGCACTGTATCTCGTCCGCATCGGAGGCTATCTGGCGCATTACCATGGTATAGCCGGCGTTCTCGATTTCCTTTTCTATTGCGGTTATTACGTCCGTATAGAAGGGGTTTGATATGCCTCGTACCACAAGGCCTATTGCGTCGGATTTGGTCTTTACCAGATCCCGGGCGGTATTATTTGGAATGTAGCTTTCGTTTTCTATAACACTGCGGACACGCCTTCGGCTTTCCTCGCTGACATCCGGCCTGTTGTTAAGCACCCTGGATACGGTGCTTACGCTCACTCCGCTGAGCCTGGCGATGTCCTTGATAGTCATAGGCTTTGTCCGTCCTAATTGCGATATGAATTGTGGAAACCTTACCGGTAATGTTACCGGTAACGTTTCCGGAAGTCTGTAATATTATGTTAGCAAGTTTACCATTAAAAGTCAACGGGAGTTCGTTATAAAATAAACATATGGGTAGGCACAAAAAAGCCCGAATCTTCAGGCGATCCGGGCTTTTGTATTAAGCTGTGGTTATAACATTAGATAAGGTTCTTTTCGGTGGCCTTATCGAACATGTGGATGACGTTGCCGCCGAAGGTAAAGCTTACGGGAGAACCGTATGCAAAGCCGTTCTGCAGCTCGCCGGTAAGGTCGATGGTGGGTATAATTACAACAACGTCCTTGCCGTTGGCATCTACGTGGAGATGTACGGAACTGCCCATCATTTCGGATACGTCTACGGTACCTGTGATGTTGGCCTCAGCAGCATTCTCGCAGAGGGTTACGTGCTCGGGACGGATACCCATGATAATGTCGCAGGGTTCTGCACCCTTCTCGCGCAGGGCAGCCTGCTTGTCTTCGGGCAGCTGAACCTTGGTGCCGGCGATTGCTACATAGTAGCTGCCGCCTTCCTTCTCAAGGCGTGCATCGAAGAAGTTCATCTGGGGAGTGCCGATGAAGCCTGCTACGAACAGGTTGGCAGGATGATTGAACACTTCCTGAGGAGTGCCGATCTGCTGAATGAAACCATCCCGCATGATTACGATACGATCGCCAAGGGTCATAGCCTCGGTCTGGTCGTGGGTAACGTATACGAAGGTGGTGTTAATGCGCTGACGCAGCTTTATGATTTCCGCACGCATCTGGTTCCTGAGCTTGGCGTCCAGGTTGGACAGAGGCTCATCCATGAGGAATACGGCGGGGTCACGGACGATAGCACGGCCGATGGCAACGCGCTGACGCTGGCCGCCGGACAGGGCCTTGGGCTTGCGATCCAGATACTGGGTGATGTCCAGGATCTCTGCGGCTTCCTTTACCTTACGGTCGATCTCGTCCTTGGGGGTCTTCTTGAGCTTAAGGGAGAAGGCCATGTTCTCATATACGGTCATATGAGGATACAGAGCGTAGTTCTGGAATACCATTGCGATATCCCTGTCCTTGGGAGCTACGTCGTTCATCAGCTTGTCGCCAATGATCAGCTCGCCGCCGCTGATGTCCTCAAGGCCTGCGATCATGCGCAGGGTGGTGGACTTACCGCAGCCGGAGGGACCAACCAGAACGATAAATTCCTTGTCGGCTATTTCCAGGCTGAATTCCTGAACAGCTACGACGCCCTCATCGGTGATCTGCAGGTTGACCTTCTTTTCTACCTCCTGCTCGCCCTTTTTCTTGGTCTTCTTGACCTCGGCGTTGGGGTAGACCTTCTTGATGTTTCTCAGGCTAACTTTTGCCATAGTGCTTATTTGGCTGTAACCGCTCTGCCTCCGCAAGAAGCGGCCTCGGGACAAAGGCATTTCGTCCCATTACGACAGGTCTCCACGCTGCCGCACCGCCAGCCGGGCGGATTTTCCTCCTTTGTTTCTCCCCTGCCGGTTAGTAAAGTGGAGTAACGGGCAGAAGATAAATTAAGGTACCTTAAATAATATAACACAAGCCATTTGCTCAAACAAGGCTTTGTCGTCCACTTTTACAAGAAAATCGAACACTTTTTTCACCGAAAAAGCGTTCTCCAAGCTTGTTAAAGGATAAACATTGCTTGAAATAGTTTAATTTAATGTTATATTATTAATGGTACGACATTATTTCGCCTCACAAAGGCTTTTCATCTGCGCACGGCGAGCTGCCGTCTAATAGATTTAATAAATTACACCTACGGAGGAACACTATCTGATGTATTGCCTTGACAACATCGACAATATAAAAAACACCGTTCGCCCCAAAAAGACAGCACACGTATATGTCCCCTACAACTGCGGCCGCAAGTGCCCCTTCTGCGAATCCAGGCTCATGTACGACACCATGGATACCTCCCTGGACAAGACCCTGGACGTGCTTCGCCGCATTGCGGATTCGGATATCGAAGACATAATGATAACCGGCGGCGAACCCTGTGCCGACCTTGACGCTCTCTCCAAGATGCTTGAAGTGCTCAAGAATAAAATAGTATACGTAAATACTCTCTTCCCCTCTGAGACCGCAGCGGACATCGCAAAGCTCTTTGACCAGGAATATCCCTGCGTAAAGGGCATCAACGTATCCCGCCACTGCAATTCCTACGAAAAGGACTCCGCTTTCCTCGCTGCTCCCGCAGAGGACAGTGTATTGGGCAGCCTTAAGGTTCCCGTACGCATAAACTGCGTAATACAAAATAAAGAAGCTTCGGCAGAGTGGGTGGACTCTGTGGTAAAGCGCTGGGAAGCCCAGTACGCAAACAAGAAAAACCTGGAGCTGCATTTCCGGGAGGACTTCAATAAGGTTACCGCTGAAAACCTCCACGTCCAGGACAGCCCCTTCCTCAAAACCCTCTGCGAGAATTACCGCTATCACTACTACAACATGGGCACCTCATTTGACGATGTGTCCTTCCTGGCGGATTCCGGCATGACAGTATACTACCACAAGATACTGCCTTACAGCATCTGCAAAATAGGCCCCCTCACCATACTCCACGAAATGGTGGTATTCCCGGACGGAGACGTATGCACCGACTGGAACCAGAGCAAGGAAGGCCTTGAACAGTACTGCCAGTGGGTAAACTTCAAGCTTTAAGCCAACATAACTTCATAAAAAAACGGAGAGGCATCTCGCTTCTCCGTTTTATTTTTGCTTTGATTATTATGCTTCCTCTGCTGTGGGGCGGCGCTTTCTTCTGCCCTTGAGGCTTGCGTCCATCTTAAGGGCGGAATGGGGACACACGGTTATGCACTTGCCGCAGCGTATGCAGTCATCAGAATTAGGCTCTTTGTATACGGGTATATCCAGCCCGCATGCCTTCTGGCAGGCGCCGCAGGAGGTACAGCGGCTCTTGCTGACCTTTATTCGCACCAGAGAGACAGGATTCATAAGGCCGTATATTGCGCCAAGGGGGCACAGATACCGGCAGAAGGGCCTGAACATCAGCACAGAGCCTACCAGTATCACCACCAGCACAAACATCTTCCATGTGAACAGCCAGCCCAGCACGCTCCGCAGGCTTTCATTGAGAGCGATGAGAGGCAGACCGCCTATCATGGTGCCGGAAGGGCATATCCACTTGCAGAACCAGGGGCTGCCCACGCCAAAGTCACCCTTGGCGAACAGGGGCGGTATTATGCACATGACAACAAGCACCACATAGCGAAGCTTGCGCAGGTACTTTTCACCGGGCAGGCGGCGCACTTTTTTCTTGGGCGGTATCTTAAAGAACAGATCCTGTATCCAGCCGAAGGGGCACAGAAAACCGCACACTATGCGGCCGCACAGCGCGCCTATTGTAATGAGAGTGCCCACCACATAAAAGGGAAACCCGCTTACCCTGCCGGCAAAGGCATTCTGCAGCGAACCCATTGGGCAGGCGCCCCATGCGCCGGGGCAGGAATAGCAGTTAAGGCCGGGAACGCATATGCTCTTAACGTTGCCCTGATATATAGTGCCGTTTATAAAGCCGGAGGCATAGCTGTTTGTGAGCAGCGTCCAGCAGGCCTGGATATACATCCTGGCCTTAAACAGAGGGTAATTTTTCTTTTTCTTCTTATCCAAGGCCAATACACTCCATGCAGATCATAATTGCTTTTTGCAGCACAGCATCAGCCTCGCCCCTTATCGCGCCTATTACGATAAAGGCAAGACCAACAGCCAGCAGCACCAATGAGTAAATACTACGCTTTTTCATTCATCACCGTCTCGATTATATTTATCCAGCCTTCCTTGCTCTTGGCTCCGTGAACAACCGTGAGCAGGCGGCCCTTTGAATCGTAAAACTTAGTGGTAGGCACCACATTTACCCCTGCCAGCATGGTCCGCACCACGCTGTCGGTATAGGTAAGGTTGGTAAACTTGCCTCCGGAGGCAGTCAGCATCTCCTTTGCGGCAGACGCCGTGGAAGAGCCGGACGGCACATCCGCCGACAGGCCCACTATGCTGAAGCCTGTCCCCTTGTATTCATACGCTAAATCTGAGAGAGTACCCATCTCTTGCAGGCAGCTCGCTCAGGTCTGGGTCCATATGTTTACCATGGTTATTTTGTTTCTGCCAAAGAGGCTATGGCTCACAGCCTCGCCGTCAAGGGTAGTAGTCTCAAATGTAATTCCATCTGAAGATGACTCATAGTCTATGGATACCTTTTGATATTTATTGGCATAAGGAGTATTTTTGCTGGAAGGCTTAGGGGTAGCCTCCGCCTTGTCTTCTTTTTCTTTCTCCTTGTCTTTCTCCTTGTCCTTTTCCTTTTCTTCCTTTTCCGGCTTTTGGGTTGCCTTAGGCTTTTTAGTGGGCTCTGGAGTAGGCTCCGGGGTTGGCACAGGGGTAACCACAGGCTCGGGCGTGGCAAAGCCGCTGATGGTCACATATGTTCCATCCTCGCCATACTTTTCAATGAACTCCTGCTCGCTGTCGATATACCCAACGTCTATCATGACGAAGGTATCGTCATCGGTCTTTTTTGCGCAGCCCATTGTACACAAAGAAGCCGCCGCCATAACAGCCGCAAGCATCTTTTTACCAAGTATGCGTGTTTTGCTTATTTCCGCCCTCAACAGGCCCTCCTATGACATTATATTTTATTTGTTTTAATTGATTATAGTGTTTAACAAATTTCCTGTCAACAAAGCTTGTCTATCACAGTATAAAGTTAACAGATGGGCCACATTATACGATGATGCCCAGATGCTCCAGCAGTATCTTTGTTCCCAGCAGTATCAGTATTATGCCGCCCGCCAGCTCCGCCTTGGACTTATACTTTGCGCCGAATACACTGCCAACCTTCACTCCCACCATGGACAGGATAAAGGTAGTTACGCCTATCATGCTAACCGCAGGTACGATATCCACCGTGAGGAATGCAAAGGTTATGCCCACCGCCAGCGCGTCAATGCTGGTTGCCACAGCCATGGTGAACATTTCCTTAAAGGCCATACAGCCGCATGCTTCCTCAGTCTCGCAGCTTCTTGATTCCTTTATCATATTGAGGCCGATAAGCCCCAGCAGGGCAAAAGCTATCCAGTGATCCACAGACTGTATGGCATCGCTGAAGCTATAGCCCAGAAGGTATCCTATCAGGGGCATGAGGGCCTGAAAGCCGCCAAACCACAGCCCCACTATGCCCGCATTCTTCAGGCTTATACGCTCCATGGCAAGGCCCTTGCATACGGCCACCGCAAACGCATCCATGGAAAGCCCTATTGCCAATATGAAAAGTTCGCCGATACCCATAACATATACATCCTTATATAAAAAATCCGGGAGCATCCGCACCCGAAACAGTCCAGGCATCATGACGCTTTATACCCTGTATGCCCAGAATAAACTCTATACGTGTTTCAACAGTATAAATAATCTTATTTTTCATATTATATTCCCGTACAGAAGCAAAGTCAATTATTGAAATGACTGAATTTTTATGGTATCAAGTATTATGAGGGGGAATGCGGATTTAAACGGCGTTTTCCATTAAAGAAAGGTTATTACACTTTTCGGAGGTTTATAATAATATGACCATTTTCAACGTATTGTCTCTCATAGGCGGCCTGTCTTTGTTCCTGTTCGGCATGAACATAATGGGTAACGCCCTTGAAAAGCGGGCGGGCAACCGCCTCAAAAAGATACTGGCCTCCC
>X73_One_humped_Camel__coassemble_266_pt1 | contig 19265 bp, 15 predicted proteins | sample X73_One_humped_Camel__metabat2_high_PE_013 | metagenome-assembled genome bin X73_One_humped_Camel
CGGTGTTGGGATCGTAAAACCAGCCAAGCACGCTTTCGCTCAGCACTATTTCATGGGTGTCACCGCCACGCTTGTATTCAGGGTATCGCCCTTCAGACAGCTCAATGCCAAACTGCTCGGCAACTTCTCCGTCTATGGCAAGTATGCTGGTGTCCGCTATCCACTTGCCGCTTTTGATTATGCCGTAGGCGTTTATCTGGGGCATTACCGCCACAACGCCGGGTATCTGGCGCATGGTTTCAACGGCCTTTTTGTCCAGCTTTGTCTCTGTGCTGGAGCCGTTGCCGTTGGCGTTTTCCACCCAGCGCCAGGAGCTTACGGTTATGTTGGTAAGGCTGCCCATGTTTTCGTAGCTTTCCATGGTGGCCTTGCGTATGCCTACGCCAAGGGACATCATAACCACTATGGAGGATACGCCTATCACCATGCCGAGCACCGTCAGCACGGCTCTGAGCTTTCTCCTCCACAGGTTCATGAAGGCCATTCTCAGAAGGTCAGAAAAAATCATCCTTAAATATCTTCCTCCAGCATACGTTCACGGCGCCTGCGCAATGCCTTTATGCCAACTGTACCGCCGCCTCCGGCTGCACCTGCTCCCAGTACCCAGCCCCACCAGGGCAGGCCCTTTTTCTCAGGCTCAGGCTCCATCATCATGTCCTCTTCCATAGGATCCGGCATCATGGCGGCGGGGTCCTCCACGTAGAGGGAGAATGGGAGACGTTCTTCGCCGGGCTCGCCGTATACGTCCTCATAGGATATTACTATGGTGCCCTGTATGTCGCCCGCTTCGGAGGGGATAACGGAAAAGTCTGCGGACAATGTGGCGCCGGGGGCAAGTGTGCCGCCGAAATAGCTTTCTTCCATCTTAAGGCCTTGACCTTCAACATCTACCATACAGTTGTATACGCTGGAGCGGCCCATGTTGTACATGCGCACATACATGGAGCAGCCGGAGCCCACCCAGCCCATTTCATCGTATATGACTGGATCGTCGCACTTAAGGCGAATCTTTTGCAGTATGGGTATGGATATGGTCTCGGTGGTGGTATGGGCGGCGTTGGTGGATGCCGCCTCATAGGTAAACTCAAGGCTGAGGGTATATGCCTTGGCCTCCGCGTCGGGGGCTGTCTGCAGGGATACCTTCTGGGAGGAGCTTTCACCTCTGGATATTTTGGATACATAGAGGGAATTGCTGCCGCCGTTTGCGGGAACTATTGTGGCGGTGGTGCCGGAGTCCTTCACTCGTATCTGAATATTCTGGATATTCTCAGAGGAGGAGGTGTTCCTGATGTCAAAATTCAGGTCAAAGGTTTCTCCTGCGTATATCTTATCAGAGCTAAGAGAATAGCTTTCGATTATAAGCCTGGGAACGGAGGAAGTGGCGTCCTCGCTGGTGGCGGTAAGGCCCTTCCTTACGTTTACAAAAAGGCTTACGGTGCCGCTCTTGAGTTCGCCTTCGCCGTTGCGGTAGGTAACGGTAAAGTCCACCTGCTTTACGCCAACGGTTGCCTTTTTGCTCAGGCGAAGGGGATACATGAATTCAATTACCTGCCCCGCGTTCATGCTGCCCGGATAGCAGAGGGTATAGTCCACAAGGTCTATATCAAAGGGGAACTTTTCCACATCAGTGCTGAGCACAGGGGTCACCTTCACATCGTAAACATAGCCCTTGGTGCAAACCAGGGGAAGCCTCAGGGTAAGGTCTTCGCCGTAATCGCCGCTGGGGGTGGATACTGCCACGCCTGCAGGGTCCACACTGCTGGTGCGGATGCGGAATTCCGTATCCGCGGTGGGAGTTTCTTCAGGGGCAGGTTCTTCTGCTATTACACGGTTTATAGAGAAACTGTCACAGGAAGAGTAGAGTAGTTCATTTGAGCTACTCTTGAAAAAGAACTTTAAATCACCAGATTGGCTGCTTTTTCCTGTGAGTGTGGATGTAATATCTATTATGTTATTTGTTGAATTTGCAGGAATTACAACAGCATCTTTGCTAGATGATTCAGCTCTGGCTATAGCTCCGCCTCCTTGACCTATTAATTCCAGAGTAATGGGGTAATCATTTTTGTTATCTATTTTTACAGAAAAGTCAAGAGTGCCATTGATCTCGGAAAAAGAATCCCCCATAGGGACAATGGTGATGTTTTCATTGGGTTTTTCTTCCTCTGCCATCGCAAAGGAACAAAGGGACAGCATGGCCCCCATTATAAGCATAAAAGCGGTAAAGCGTTTAATTCTGTTCATGGTTTGCCTCCGAATGAGTTTTATCTGCTGTAAGAGGATTGGGATTGATGCGTATCTCGGTTATGCGGCCGTCCAGTATATTTATTACCTTGTCCGCGTATTCCGCCATGTTTGGGTCGTGGGTGACCATTATAAAGGTTTTGCCATGGCTGCGGACAGTGCTGCTGATGCTGGCCATCACCTCGTCTGAGGTGGCAGAGTCCAGATTGCCGGTGGGCTCGTCTGCAAAGATGATGTCGGGGTCGGATGCCAGAGCACGTGCTATGCCCACCCTCTGCTGCTGGCCGCCGGACATCTGGCCCGGAGTATGGGCCATGTGGCTTTCAAGGCCCACGTCTTTCAGCGCTTTTTTTGCTATGCGCATACGCTTTGCGTAGGGTATTCCCTTGAAGGAAAGGGGAAGGGCCACGTTTTCAAGGGCAGTGTAGTATGGCATAAGGTTGAATGCCTGAAATATAAAGCCCACGTATTTCTGGCGGAAAAGTATAAGCTCGCTCTGGTTCATGCGCTCCAGATGCTTGCCGTTTATCACCACTTGGCCCGATGTGGCGGGCTCAAGGCCCGCAAGAAGGTTTAGCAGGGTGGATTTTCCGCTGCCGCTTCGGCCTATTATGCAGCAGAATTCGCCGGGCATTATCTCAAGGTCCACTCCCCTGAGGGCATGAACATCCACGCTGCCTACACGGTATATCTTTTTTGCGTCCCGGACGCTTATTATTGGTTTTTGCTCCATTGGTTTCTCCGATATTGAGTTGTGGTGTTAAATCATACATAGAATTGTAGTCTCACCTATGGGATATATCAAGTGAACAAATCATTAATTTGGCAAAAATATGAATGAATTGCGGCAAAGGGCGCAATATAGAAAAAACCGTCCCATAAGGGACGGTTTTGCATGATGTAATGATAAAGAGTTATGATGCTGAAAGGGTACCGTCAGCGGATGGTAAGCCTGTTTTGCCCGGAGTAAATTGCGCAGGCGCGCCGTGACCGACGCCAAACTTGCCAAAGCCAAATCCGCCTGAGCTTTCGCCCACTGTGAGCAGCTGCTCTGTAAGCTGTATCTGCTCGGACAAATCTCCAATGGTAAGGGTATATGTTTCCCCAACGATAAGCGAAGGTGAGGCGATCAATACGCTGTTGAAGGAATATGCGGGAGTAAACTCAAACAGGGTGGTTCCCGCAAAATCGGATACGGTCACAAGGGTATCTGCCTCAAAGGCAGAATCCCCATAGTAAACTATTGCGGCATCCTCCAGCCCGCTGGTCTGTGATGCGGAGGTGCCTGTGCCGATAAGGGAGCCGCCGGACACCGTAAGGCTGCCGTTGCAGTCCAGTCCCGCTTCTGCGGCGCTTATCACGGGATAGCGGTTGGCGCTTACGTATACAATGCCGCCGGTAATGAATATGCTGCCGTTGGAATCCATACAGTCCCCTTCGGCGGATACGGTCACAGTGCCGCCGCTGATGGTGATATCCACCCCTTCCTGCGCCGATTCTTTGCCCATGCCCCCAAAGCCGCCGGGTTTATCTCCCCCGCCGCCATTGCCGCCTGAGGGGCGTTTGCCGGATGAACCTCTGCCTTTTTCTTCGGCATCAGGAGCGGCGGAAGGCTCATCACCTTGGATTTCCTGCATTGATGATCCTGCACCTTGGTTAATGTCCGTGCCGTCAGGTGGGGTAAAACCTTCGGGAATATCCATTCCGTTGGGTGGCGCCATGTCTTCGGGCATTTGGGGCATTGTGCCGTGGGCTGGCGTCTGGGGAGTCTGTTGGCCGGTTTTAGTGGCCTCATCCGCCGCTGTATTTATGCCGTCGTCGTTGGCGTGTATATTCACTGTGCCCTCTGTGATGGTTACAGACTTGCCCTCAAGGCCCTCGTAGCAATAGGGGATATCTATGCTGCCTCCGGATATCAGCAAAGCGTTTTCCCCATGAATTCCGTCATCACCTGAGGTCACGGTGTGAGTGCCGCCGGATATGGAGATGCTTTCATCGGCGTGAATGCCGTCGTCATAGGAATCGACAGTACAGCTGCCGCCGGATATGGAAATATCACCTGCGGCCTTTATGCCCTTGCGGGAAGTGTCGTCTTCAGCTTCAACGGATTGCGTGTTTCGGCTCTCCATGGAGAACTCCGAATATTTTACAGGAGCTTCCGAGCTGCCGCCGCCTGTGGCTATCGCAATGGCGCCGTCGGATATGTCTATATTGCCATAGGATTGCAGTCCATCCCCGGCTGAGATAATGGCATATGTGCCGCCGAGAATGCTGATATTGGCAGATTCATCCTCACGGCCTGAACGTATGCCGTTTGTGCCTGCGTCAACTTTAAAAGTACAGGATGAAAGTGTGATATCCCCCCGGCTGTCCAGCCCGGTTTTTAGGGCAGATACGGCAATATCACCGCCGCATATGGTTACTGCTTCCTTTGAGGATATGCCGTGTTTATATGTGCCTGATACCGAAAGGGCACCATTGCCGTTTATTGCCATAGGGCACTTTGAATAGATGGCTCCGTCTATACTGTCATCGGACGGGCGGGAAGCCATGTCCGAAAGTGAGTTTTGTGTGCCGTCGGCAAGGGTAAGTATGACACGGGCGGCGCTTTTTATATACAGCGCCGCGGAGTATGAGCATGTAAGATGGGCATTTTTAAACACTATGTGCACGTCCGCGCTTTCTGCGTTTACTATTATCTGGCCTTCCTGAAGAGTTCCTTCAAATACATATGTACCTTTCTTGAAGATAGTTATAACATTCTTCTGCAGCTCAGCGCCGCTGCCGCTTACGGATATTTTGTCGCCAAAGAGGACATGCGTGGCGGTGGCATCGTCAAATCCCACAGGAACATTTTCCGGCATAATGTCTGTATTGGGTTGTGGAATATTTGATATCAGCTCATTATTACAGCCTGTCATAAAGGATAAACAGAGCAAAAGGATAATGGTGATGCCGGATCTTTTATTGAGGTATATCACTTAAACCGCTCCTTCGGACATTATTGCGTTTAAGTATATTTTACCCGTGAATTGCGGCAGATAGTTGTACCATTAGAGAAATTTGCGAGGCAAAAAGGATGCGCGGGCAATAATTAGCCGACAGTAGGGCAGAATAGGGAAAAAGGATGCTATCAAGGAGAGAAGTTTATGCCGTCCATATGGAGCCAAACAGTTACCATGCCTCGGTTCCCCGCCCTGCGGGAGGATAAAAGGATACATACAGCCGTAATAGGCGGCGGCCTTGCGGGGCTGCTTACGGCGTACCTGCTGAAAAGGCGGGGGATAGAGTGTATTGTGCTGGAGGCATCCCGTACAGGAAGCGGACAGACGAAAAATACCACCGCAAAGATAACCTCACAGCATGGTCTTATGTACCATAAACTGATAGAGGACAAGGGATATGAGCAGGCAAAGCTTTATGCCGAAATTAACCAGCACGCCATAGAGCAGTTCGGCGAAATCATCCGGGCAGAAAGCATCGCCTGCGATTATGAGCGCAGGAATGCCTATCTTTTCGGCAAGGGCGGGGGAGACGCCCTAAGGGCGGAGGCTGATGCCGCGGCGTCACTGGGGATACACGCCTACCATGTGGGGGGAACAGGCCTGCCTTTTCCCACGGCGGGGGCGGTATGTTTTGAAAACCAGGCCCAGTTTCACCCCCTGAGGTTTTTGAAGGGGATAAGCATGGGTCTGAATATATATGAGAACTCTCCTGTGAGGGAGGTGGATGGGGATACTCTGATATTGGATGAATGCAAAGTGACAGCGTCCCATATAGTTTTTGCTACGCATTTTCCATTTGTAAATGTACCGGGCTATTATTTCGCTCGGATGTATCAGTCCAGGTCATACAGCCTTGCGCTGAAAAACGCTCCTATGCCTGACGGCATGTACGTAGGCTGTGGAGATGACGCAATATCCCTTAGGAAATATAAGGAATACACCATCATGGCGGCGCTGGCCCATCGCACAGGGGAAAATTCCCAAGGAGGCAGGTACCAAGCCCTTCGCACTATGGCAAAGCAACTGTTTCCAAAGAGTGAAGAAGCGGCGGCATGGTCCGCTCAGGACTGCATGACGGCGGATAATGTGCCATATATAGGCAAATACGCCGCTAACCGCCCGGGATGGTATGTGGCTACGGGCTTTAATAAATGGGGCATGACAGGCAGCATGGCGGCGGCTCAGGTAATATCAGAGCTTATTGCTACGGGCAGCAGCCGGTATGAGGAGCTGTTCAGCCCCCAGAGGGTAGATACCGCAATGATGGGAGAAGTGGTAAGGGAAGGCGTGCAGGCGGTAAAGGGGCTTATCCGCAGAAATTTGTCGGTGCCAAGGGAAGAACTGGACAGCCTGCCCTCAGGTCACGGCGGCGTGGTTCAGACAGATGAGGGCAAGGCTGGGGTATACAAGGATGATGATGGACAGGTATACATAGTGGATGTGCGCTGCCCACATATGGGCTGTCAGGTGGAGTGGAATCCCGACGAAAAAAGCTGGGACTGCCCCTGTCATGGGTCAAGGTTTGACTATAAGGGGAATTTGATAGATAATCCGGCACAGGAGAATTTAAATAGGATAGAGCAGAGCCGGGCGGAACAGGGATAAAGGACGGCAGGGGGAAGCTATCGCTTTTTCTGCGGCATAGCTGAGCATGGAAGAGGAACCGTCACATGGTTTGAACTGCGCTCTGTTCTGTACGACGGTCTTATGAAGGACATGCCTTCAAGTCTCCCTGTCCGTTTTACGGAAATACAAAAGACATCCAAAAGGATGTCTTCTGTATTTGGTGCGGCCAGTGAGACTTGCCCCCGCTGCCGCGGGCCAGCTCGGGGTGCTAAAATCGCATCACTGGTGCGATTTTCCCCCTGCCGGGGTCGCACCCTTCAAGTCTCCCTGTCCGTTTTACGGAAATACAAAAGACACTCCAAAGAGTGTCTTTTATATTTGGTGCGGCCAGTGAGACTTGAACTCACACGGTCTCCCATACGCCCCTCAAACGTACGCGTCTGCCTATTCCGCCATGGCCGCATATGAAGTTTTGCAACGAAAATAATTATACATAACCCTCATGGAAATGTCAAGGAGCAAATTGCCTTTACAATGCAAATTTTGACGCAAAAAAATATTGCCTGTCATATTATATAGCAACTTTATGTCCCTGCAACTTATTTTTTAGGGGACTCAAGAAAGGAATGTCTATCTTAATGAGCGCAAGAATCAACTATGTGGACAGAAACCGAAACCGCAGGATGCCTGTTCCTGCTTCGGAGGAATGCGAGGGACGGGGCTTTATACCTGCCGGAGGCGCTGAGGAAAACTGCGGCTGTGATGTGGGCTGTGGCTGTGACAGGGACAAAGAGGGCTGCGGCTGCGCAAGAAGTGTGGACTTTTGCGAAACGATAACGCTGCATGAATCCTTTGACCCCTGCAATATATGCAGTTCCTCCGCCAGCATCGCATATGATACTTCCTTCCTGGGATATACCGTAGAAGAGCTGACCATGAACGCCAGCCTGCCCTGCGGCTGCTCCTGCCCGGTGGATGTGTATCGTATAAGCCTTACCGGAGCGATTCCCTATATTGTGAATATCGGCAAAGTGGAAAGCGGATGCGGCGAGCCCGTGTGCCTCTCCGTACAGGGCAGCGCTATGGTGGATGAGGTGGTGGGCTACTCATGCGGCAGCAATGAGCCTGAGCTTGGCGAGATCTCCTGCTGCAGCGTTACTCCTGAGATTCATGTTGCCGTAAAGCCCTGCGGATGCAGCGGCAAGACCAACGTGACGGTGTCCGGAACATTCAGCTTTTCCGACCTGCCTGTTCTTTGCTGAATACAGCATTTAGAACAGATGCGGATGCTTTGCGTCCGCATTTTTTGTGCATCCACGACGTACACTAAGGCATAAAGTATGTTAGTTTGGAGGCATCAATATGCGCAGCAAGATAAAGACATATGCAGTATCCATTGCCGTCGCTCTTGCGGTGGGAGGGCTGTCCGCTCTGCTCACAGGGGACAGCATGGAAAAATACAAGGCGCTGCGCCAGCCGCCTCTTGCGCCGCCGGGATGGGTATTTCCTGTGGTGTGGACCGTACTGTTTGTACTGATGGGCGTGGGCGCCGCCATGGTATGCCTGAGCGGCTCATCCTCCAAGAAAAAGCCTATCGCAATATACGGATTGCAGTTAGCGGTGAATTTCTTCTGGACAATATTGTTCTTTCTGCTGGAAGCAAGGCTGTTTGCTTTTTTCTGGCTGCTTCTGCTTCTCAGCCTTGCCGTATGGATGGCAGTATCGTTTGGCTGTGTAAACAAAACAGCTGGTTTATTGCAGATACCGTACATATTATGGCTGCTGTTTGCGGGATATCTAAACCTTGCTGTATACCTGCTGAACGGATAGCATGTATGTGTGGAGGGCGGCCGGAGAGCCGCCTTTTTCATTGCGCCCTTGATAAAAGCGCGATTGTGCATTAAAATAATAAAAGCGTTTTTCAGAAGCGCAGCGCCGAAACATAATATGGAGACGTATCGAAGTGGTCATAACGGGGCTGACTCGAAATCAGTTTGGGGGAAACTCCACGTGGGTTCGAATCCCACCGTCTCCGCCAAAGACAAAAGGGACACCCAAAGGTGTCTCTTTTGTCTTTTAGAAAAAGAGAGGGTGGGATTCGAAGGGTGCGGCCGGAGCATGCGGGAAAATACTTCAAAAGTTCAAATTATTTTACCATTGTATCCGTTGTTTTTTATGACGCGGAGGAATAATATGTATTTAATTCGTAAACACAATGGAGGAATGTTTTGCAGAGAACGCGTCTGAAGGAAAGAAGCCTTCCCAATTACACTAAAGGGGAAGAAATATTCAACATGGTATCTCACGCTGTGGGCGCGGCCTTTGGCGTTTTTGCGCTGGTTACCTGTGTGATAACTGCAGTTAAACACCGGGATGCATGGAGCATGGTCAGCGGAGTGATATACGGCGTATCTTTACTGATGCTTTATACCGTTTCCAGCGTGTATCATGGGCTGCCCAGAAATACCGGCAAAAAGGTGATGCAGGTAATAGATCACTGCGCCATATATCTGCTGATATGCGGCACATATACGCCAATAGTTTTGTGTGCGCTGCGGACGTACTCTCCTGTCTTGGGCTGGGGCTTGTTTGGCGCAGTGTGGGGCGTTGCGGCGCTGGGCACGGTCTTTACTGCCATTGACCTGAAAAAATATGCGGTATTGTCCATGGTGTGCTATATAGGAATAGGGTGGTGCGTAGTATTTGCCATAAAGCCGCTGCTTAAGGTTTTGCCATGGGAGGCGTTCATGTGGCTGCTGGCGGGAGGAATAGCCTATACCGTAGGAGCCGTGCTGTACGGCCTTGGCAGCAGGCACAGATATATGCATTCGGTATTTCACCTTTTTGTATTGGCGGGCAGTGTGATGCATTATGTTGCAATAATTAAATACATATTGTAGTAAAAAATGCCCGGAAGGGTGTTTTTTACTTTGCAGATTGAATAAAAACACAATTGACAATTGTGAAATAAGGTGGTAGTGTAATGAAGTAATTTGATATCAGCAGTTGAAGTTCTTAGGGAAGTGGCTACGCCAGCCGAAGGAGTAAAACTCTCAGGTGCCCCAGTAGGGGTGAGGACTAAGAATGGATGCAGCTCTGGAGAAGCTCAGAAATGAGTACCGAAGGTGCAAGGCGGCAAAGCCGCTGAATCTCTCAGGTAAAAGGACAGAGTCAAAAAGTAAAGGCGACAAGTGCGCCTTTGCCGATATGTATCGTGCTTTTTTCTTCGGAGCGGCTGCAAGACAGTTACTCCGATTTTTTTATTGAAAGGAAATCAAGTCATGTTGGCATCACTTGAAAACGCACTGTACCCCATCGTTGTGAACATCAATACCTACCTGTCCAATTACATACTGGTTTTTCTGCTGGTGGGCGTTGGCCTGTGGTATTCCATTAAAACCCGCTTTGTGCAGATACGCTGCTTTGGCGAGGGAATGAAGAAAGTATTTGGTAATCTCTCGCTGCGAGGGAAAAAACATGAAAGCGGTATGAGCTCTTTTCAGGCCCTGACTACCGCCATTGCAGCGCAGGTAGGTACCGGAAATATAGTGGGCGCTTCCGGTGCCATACTGGCCGGCGGCCCCGGCGCTATATTCTGGATGTGGGTAATTGCTTTCTTCGGCATGGCTACCATATACGCAGAAGCTACTCTGGCTCAGAAGACCCGTATTGTAGAGGCGGACGGCTCTGTATACGGCGGTCCTGTGTATTATATAAGGGCGGCCTTTAAGGGTAAGTTTGGTAAGTTCCTATCCGGATTCTTTGCCGTGGCTATCATTTTGGCGCTGGGTTTTATGGGATGCATGGTGCAGTCAAATTCCATCGGTTCTACCATTGAAACTGCCTTTGGTATTCCCTCCTGGGTTGCCGGCGTCGTGCTGGTGATCATATGTGCGGTTATTTTCCTGGGCGGCGTGCAGCGTCTCGCATCCGTATGTGAAAAGCTGGTTCCTGTTATGGCGGCGCTGTTCCTTGCTGGGGGCGTGGTGATACTTATTGCCCGTGCTAAGTATTTGCCTGAAACATTCGGGATGATATTCTCTTACGCATTTAAGCCACAGGCTATCATAGGCGGCGCCTTTGGTATGGCCATCAAGGAGGCGGTTTCACAGGGCGCAAAGCGAGGCCTCTTCTCAAACGAAGCAGGTATGGGTTCTACTCCCCATGCCCATGCCCAGGCCAATGTGGCCCATCCCCATGATCAGGGCGTTGTGGCGATGATAGGCGTATTTCTTGACACATTTGTGGTGCTGACTCTGAATGCACTGGTAATTATTTCTACATTATATACTGCCGATGGCCCTCTGCATGAATGCGGTGCGGCGGCGGCCAGCGAGGTTATCAATAAAACAAACCTTGCGCAGACTGCTTTCGGTACTGTATTTGGCGAGAACCTGGGCGCCGCTTTTGTGGCGATTGCGCTGTTCTTCTTTGCCTTCTCTACCATCTTGAGCTGGAACATGTTCGGCAAAGTTAATGTTGCATACCTGTTTGGCAAGAAGGCGGTTCCTGTTTATACCGTAGTCGCATTGATATTCGTATTTATTGGTACAATGGTTTCAAACGACCTGGTTTGGGAGCTTACGGATGCGTTCAATTACTTGATGGTACTTCCCAATGCTCTTGCGCTGTTTGCATTGACAGGAATAGTGGTAAAAATTTCAAAAAAAGAATAATAGCAGTATGACACTGTAAACAGGAAAAAGAGAGAAGCCTCAGCTTCTCTCTTTTGCTGTAATGCACCTATGTCGGCTGGGACTATCCATATGCCGGGTAAATTCACATTTGGGGAATAGTCTGCTATAATAAAATCAGAGTTTAATATAAACCGATTGCCTGCAAAAGGGGCAGAGGGAGATTATTATGCCGCTGCATATCGTGAGAAACGACATAACCAAAATGAAAGTAGATGCCATAGTCAACGCCGCAAACAACACCCTGTTGGGAGGCGGTGGCGTGGATGGCTGCATACACAGGGCCGCGGGCCCTGAGCTGCTGGAGGAATGCAGCAAGCTTGGCGGCTGTCCTACGGGCGGCGCAAAGATCACCGGGGCGGCAAAGCTGCCCTGCAAATACGTTATCCATGCAGTGGGGCCACGCTGGATGGGAGGTGACTGCGGAGAACGGGATGCGCTGATATCCTGTTATGCAGTATCCCTGAGGCTTGCAAAGGAGCACAACTGCGAAACTGTGGCTTTTCCCCTTATTTCATCGGGCATATTTGGCTACCCCAAGGATCAGGCGCTGAGGATAGCAATAGAGACCATCAGCGCATTTCTCCTTGAAAACGATATGACGGTGTATATTGTCATATTCGATAAGGCTGCCTATCAGATCAGCAGCAAGGTGTTTGCGGATATAGAGGAATACATCGACGACAGATACGTTGATGATCATGTGGATGAGCGCAGCGAGCGCAGGCGGGCGGATCAATTAAAGCTTGGAAAGCTGTGGGCAAAAAATTCATATGATACATGTGACAGCGCTCCATGCTACAGTATGCCCATGGCATCCATGGCCCAGGAAGCGGCAAAGCCAACGTCGCTGGACGATGCGCTCAAAGACATCGACGAAAGCTTTTCCGAGATGCTGCTGAGAAAGATAGACGAGGCGGGCATGACGGATGCCCAGTGCTACAAAAAAGCCAATATAGACCGCAAACTGTTTTCCAAGATACGCTCGGATAAGCTTTATAAGCCCAGCAAGCCCACAGCCCTCGCCTTTGCAATAGCACTGGAGCTGAGCCTTGATGAAACAAAGGACATGCTGCAAAAGGCGGGCTTTGCCCTGTCCCGCTCCAGCAAGTTCGATATAATAATAGAATATTTTATTCAAAACAAAAACTACGACATATTCCAGATAAACGAGGCGCTGTTCGCATTTGACCAAAACCTTCTGGGCGCCTGATTTGTCGCCTGCCATGCGACCGAACTACAGCGAATATTTCGTACAATATGACCGTAAGCAGAAGGCTTGCGGTCTTATTTTTGTTATAGGAGGATATTTAATATGAAGAAAGGACTTACCGAGATAGTATTTATTCTGGACAGAAGCGGCTCCATGTCAGGGCTGGAGCAGGATACCATAGGCGGATTCAACTCCATGATACAAAAGCAGAAGAATGAGGAAGGGGAAGCTCTTGTTTCCACTGTGCTGTTCAATAACCAAAGCTGCGTGATACACGACAGGGTAAAGGTGCAGGAGGTTGCTCCCATGACACGCAATGAATATTTTGTTGGGGGCAGCACCGCATTGCTTGACGCCATAGGCGGGGCAATACATCACATCCGCAACGTGCACAAATACGCAAGGGAAGAGGATGTCCCCCAGCACACGCTTTTCGTCATTACCACCGACGGGATGGAAAACGCCAGCCATCAGTATACCAGCGACAAGGTGAAGGCCATGATACAGCGGCAGAAGGAAAAATACGGCTGGGAGTTTCTGTTCCTTGGGGCGAATATTGACGCCGTTGAGACTGCCGCAAGCTTTGGCATTGCCGAGGACAGGGCAGTAAACTACAACTGCGACAGCAAGGGCACCGCACTGAACTATCGGGTGCTGAGCGATACTATATGCGCCGTAAGGGCCAGCAGACCTATAAGCGCAGAGTGGAAAAAGGACATTGACGCAGACTACGAAAGACGCGGCAAATAAAAAAGGAGCTTATGCTCCTTTTTTATGTATGCGGGGCAGCAGCTGCACCACCGCTATGCCTGCCGCTATGCATATCAGTTCCGCAAAGGCCAGCGTGCGTATGGAGGCCACTGCCGCGGCGGCATCGGAGGCTCCGGCGGCGATCTCCGCCGTGATGCGGTTGGTAAACATGGGCACGAAAACCGCCACCCCAAAGGGGGCCGCAAGGTCCCGGAACAGGCCGTATGTGCCGGTACCGGCCCCTGCCTTTTCGGCGGGTATGCCCGAAAGGGCTACCTTCATAAATATCGTGCCGTTAGCCCCAAGGCCAAAGCCCAGTATGCCAAGGGACAGGGCAAGTATCAGAACGGAAGCGTTCTCCGTAAACAGCAGCATCAGCCCACAGCCTATGCCGGTAAACAGCAGGGAAAATGTCAGCACCAGCTTTGGCTCACGCTTATCCGCCAGAGGGCCAAGCAGCAGCGCGCCCAGCGCCATGCCTATGTACATGATGGAGATGGAATAGCTGGAGATAATGGTGTTCTCCGGCTGGGTGTACATAAGGAAGACGATGATGTTTGTCATATTGGCCTGCATGAGCCCCTGGGTGAGAAACAGGGCCGCCACCGACAGCAAAAAGGCCTTGCGGGCCATAAAGCTGCCCTGCAAAATGGGATTTTCTGCCCGCTTTTCGGCGTATATCAGCCCAAACAGGGAAACTGTTGCCCCGATGAGCACCCCTATGAAGGGAGCGGAACTCCAGCCAAAGTTCTGCCCGAAGGAGGGAACGCACAGCACAAGGCTGAAAAACACCAGCACCAGAGCTCCGCCAAGGCTGTCAAAGCCTGTGAGCCCCTTAGGCGAAGGTACATTGTGCTCCTTGAAAAACAAACAGGCTGCAAATATGGCGGCGCATATGCCAACGCACACCCACATCATCACCCGCCAGCCGTAGCCGTTTATCAGCAGGCCGCCCAGAGTGGGGCCAAACACCACCGAGCCGCTGGACAGTATCATGTAAAGGGAAAACCCCTTGGCGATGCGGGCGGGCGGGAACTCCGTTACAATATACGCCATTACCACCGGAGCGATTGCCGCCGAGCCTATGCCCACCACAAAGCGGGCGACAAGCATAAACAGCAGCGAGGGGGCGATGGCGGTAAGCAGATTGCCCAGGGTATATACCAGTATACCAAGTATCAGCGTCCTGCGGCGGCCTATGGCGTCCCCCAGCTTGCCCAATATTGGCGCGCAGGCGGCGGTGGACATGGCGGTGGCAAGGGCGGTCCAGGTGGCGTTGTTGTAGGGCAGGCCAAGGTCGCTTACAAAGGCAGGGCCCAGTACCGTGGAAAAACCTCCCACCAAGCCCACCAGCAGCGCCGCCAGGGCGTAGGGGAGGAAGCCTTTCATGTATGTTTTATTAGCTGTGTTTTCCATGGGATGATACTCCTGATGTTCTATTTACCTTAAGTATGCCCCAATGGGCGGATATGCCCGCAAAAACACTTCATCCATTATCTGTAAAACTGATAACGCCCGACCTCATATCACTTATGTGAATTTAACAGAAAATTATTGTCATGATATTATAATTATGTACGTAAACACCCCAAATACAACACAAAAGGAGAACTCATATGTCTATTTCCCTGGAATACGCCCTTGCCAATAAGGAACAGCCCGCGGTTCTGTGCTGCCGTGCCGAAGCAGGCATCACCATCACCGAGCACAACCTTGAAGACCCCGCCATCTTTGACGACCTTATCGAGACCGGCCTGCTGGATGTTACCGGCGCGCTGACCATCGGTCAGGTGCTCAACGCAAAGCTCACCGGCACCTATGACTCCCTCACTCCCCTCACCGCCGAAAAGGTAGAGGGCATCAACGAGGGCGGCGCAGAGGCCGAAGAGGCTCCCGCCGAGGAAGCCCACGCTGCGGAAGTAGCTGTTGGCGGCGCTGTACAGGGCGCAGAGGTAAAGGTATGCGGCGGCGTGCTGGTGCTCAACATTGCCGAGGGCAAGGGTATCCACATCGAGCTTCCCTTCTAACAAAAATACAATACAACAACAATACGGCAGCACTGTGCATAAAAGCGCAGTGCTGTTTACTTTTTTCATAAAAATTCGTTGACAAATGTAATAACGAAATATACAATCAATTTGGCGTATTATATATGTATTAAAAATAGCAACAAAACTGACGGCATGATGTATGCTGTTTAAGGCGTATTGGCGGGTAGCCGATGTCTTGCTTGTGTTGAGGTCGGTTTCCGTATTGATCAAGTTAACCATGCGCTGTGCCCTGTTGGGGGGCGGTGCTTAGTTATACAAAAATACTTTTGAAAGGAACTTCACTTGCAATGAAAAAGTTCTTAACATTTATTCTGGTGCTGGCAATGGTGCTGTCAGTGTCCAGTTTTGCAATGGCGACAGGTATTTCTTGCCCTGATCCTTGCACTGACGCTACTCACGTAGCTGCAGTAGTTTCAGGTGGAACACTATCGGGGCATAATGTTACTGGCGGTACAACTTTGCATTACACATCTTTGCAAGAGGCCGTAACCGATGCAGAAGGAAAAGAAGACTCTTATGTTGTTTTGCTGACAACCGAAGCGCAGAATTGCAACGTAACAGTAACTAAATCTGTAAATATAAACTGGGGCGGAAATTCTTATGCGAATTCTAGAGCTTTGTCGTTAAGAGGTGTTACCTTTACAGGCAGTGGAAGTGCAGCAAGCATCACCTTCAGCGGCTATGGTTCTGCCAATCATATTACTGATGTTACACTCAAGAATATAACTATCAAAGATGAAACTGTTGGCGATAATGAGGGGAGCTGGGAACACGGCTATCTGGAATTCACCAACCTTACTGCTGAGGGTGTCACTTTTTGCGATATTCAGTTAAATGGAACCTGCAGCTTGAAAAAGTGCACATTTAATAATACTAAACCTTCTTGGTATGCTGCATGGGTTAATAGTGGAAGTGCAACCTTCGAAGAGTGCGATTTCACCGGTACCCGTGGTGCTAAGATTCATGAACAATACGGTTCCGAGGTTGAGTCTGTAACATTTGATAAGTGTCAGTTTGATCTTTCCGAAAAGCCCGGTGTTGTAATTGGCACACTTAATGATAATACTGCGGTTACAATACAGAACAGCCACTTCAGAAGCTGCCAGCCCGGTGAGCAGAGCAAGTATGCTTATGAAACCGATACTGATGTAAAAAGCTTTAACTTTACTCTCGGTGAAGATAACCATATTTGCGAGGGCGAAAACAAGACCACTGACTGGCAGACCGTAAAAGAACCTACTGCTACCGAAGACGGGCTCAAGGTTAAGCTTTGCCTGAACAATATAATCGATATTTTCAATCCTTCTACAACCCCCGGCACTACTACTTCTGAACTGTGCCACTACATAGTAGAAGAGGAAATCATACCCGCACTGGGCAGCGGCTCTGGCTCCACCGATAGCTCCAAGGGCAACGGCATCAAGGTAGAATACGAGGGCGGCAACAGCTTCTCCACTTCCAAGAGCGCAGTGCCCACCTCCGTTGAGATCGACGGCGTGCCTGTAACCTTCAACGGCACCGGCAGCAACTTCTCCGTAGGCTGCATCTCTTCCGATGCAAAGTGGGTAACCGTACGCTGGAACAGCACCTCCGTTACCACCAACTTTACCCCCGATGGTCTGGTTGAGTGCACTACCGTATCCATCCCCAAGACCGGCGATATGTCCATCTGGGCAGCAATCGCTCAGTTCCTTGGCTTCTAAACCTTAAAGCAAGCATAACAAAGGACGGGAATTTTCCCGTCCTTTTTGCGTATCTTCGTTATAGACAATATCCCGCAAAAAAACCAAAGAGCAGCGACGGTTTTTTGCGGAGAGGAGGAGCGACGAAGCGAATGAAAAGGCATCTCCGTAGGATATGGCTGTGAGATAAGCGCAGTCCGCAACGACGAGGAGGGCGGGATTAGATAATCAGTATATCCTTACTTTAACCCTCAGCTTGCCCTTCTTGGTTTCCCGCTCAATGCCCTCGTAAACAAACCTGCCCTTGCCCCGCACCGAGATAAGCGCCCCGGGTGAAAGGGAGGCGGCGGCGCTCTGCACAAGGCGGCTGTTTATAAACACCCGCCCCTGCTGTATCAGATCCTTGCCGCCGCTGCGGGACAGCTGATATACCGCCGATATTATGGCGTCCAGCCGCTCTGAGGCTATCACCACCGAGGTGATGGGAGGGGGCTGCAAAAGGGCCGTGGGGGGCTCTGAGAGGCCGCAGCGCACGGTGGTGCGCTTTACTTCGGTTAGAGTGTCTATTATGTAGGGGGCGATGGACTCAAGGCAGAAGAGATAACCCACGTTGTCGCTGATGAGAATATCCCCCATCACTTCCCGCCGTACGCCAAGGCCCATCAGCGCCCCGAGAAAATCCCTGTGGGTAAGCTGATCCGCAAACTTTTGCGAGGCGGGGGCGATCTTTACGCACACTATGGGGGAGGGGTATTGGCAGCCGAAAAGCTCTTCGCTGCCGAAGGCCGCTACCTTGCGCTCCCCATCGGGATAGCCTGCGTGGAGGGAATAGGGCATGCCAAGGCGAAGGGTGCAGAGGGTATCCTGCTCCGCCAGGGTGAGAAACTCGGTATCCGTCCAGAAGCCCTGCTTATCCGCCCTGTCTGCAAGCTCCTCAAAGCGATTTATCAGCTGTTGTCTTTCAGCGTCTGCCATATGGTATAAGTCCCCTTGTTTTGTTCTCGCATGGAGCGCATAAGGTCATCCAGCTCGCCGCAGGCCCTGTCCACTTCCTCCCGGAAGGCCCGGGCGGGAACACGCAGGGCGCCCCGACCCAGCACTATGAGCTGCTCAAGGCCGTCCGACGTGGCCACCCGTACAAGGCCGGTGACCTTCTTAAGCTCAGACGTGACACGCTCGATGTATACGTCGGCAATTTCAGCCTCCTTGGTGTAGACGATGTATATGCCGCCGTTTTTTTCCACCTTTTCCTCGCCGCCGCTTACCTTGTAGGCGTCAAACACCAGAATAAGGTTGCATTTTTTATAGCCCTGATAGTTTACAAGCAGCCGTATGAGGGTCTCGCGGGCAAGGGAAATGCTTTCCCGTGCCATGGCCCTAAGGTCATCCCATGCGAAGATGATGTTATAGCCGTCCACCAGCAGGTAACTCTCCTCCGGGTCCATTGCCTTGAGCATGGCGGCGGTGTCGGCTATCTGCTCAGGCTTGCGCCTCAGCAGGAAGGTGCGGTCCTTTACGGGGCCGTAGGTGCGCTCGTATATGGCCATCAGCTCCGCATCGGTATCCGGAGTTCTGCGGGGAGCGGGACGGGGTTCTTCCGCTTCCTGTTTGGCAAGGTGGGGGATAAGCTCGTTCCACTTTACCACAAAACCGGCACCGTGGCTGCAGAATACCGAGTCCGGCGAGTTTTCCGTATCCGCCTCGGGGTCATAGCCAAGGCGGGCGATAACCTCCTCTGCATTGTGGCAGGAGCGGTATCCGCAGGGGGTAAGGTTAAGCTTGCCAAGGCCCCTGTGTATGAGGCCACCTCACGGGCATAGTCGCCCATTGCGGACACGGGGGCGCTGCCTGTGAGCAGGGCAAGGTTGCCGGAAGAGGAGGGGGAGTCTGTTTCTCCGCTCATGCGGCGTATGTCGGTGATTGCCCGGCCGATGTTTTCGGCGGGCAGCTCCAGCCGGAAGTCGTAGTAGGGCTCCAGCAGTATGGAATCTGCCTGCATAAGTCCCTGCCGTACGGCCCGGTATGTGGCCTGACGGAAGTCGCCCCCCTCTGTATGCTTAAGG
>X73_One_humped_Camel__coassemble_267_pt1 | contig 19127 bp, 15 predicted proteins | sample X73_One_humped_Camel__metabat2_high_PE_013 | metagenome-assembled genome bin X73_One_humped_Camel
TCTTAAAGGTAAGGCCGGTCTTTGCCCGTCTTCCCGGCTTTACAAGGCATTCCCAGTGGAATTCGTCCATGCGCTTCAACAGGAGAAACTCCATCATACCGCCGGTTTCTTCCCTTACGCCGTGAAGGCGGGCGGGGATGACTCGGGTAACGTTGCGCACCAGCACATCGCCGGGGCGGAAATATTCAAGTATATCGGTAAATACGCCGTCCCTGATGGATTTATGCTCCCTGTCGTACACCAAAAGGCGGGAGGCGCTGCGCACTTCTGCGGGAGACTGGGCGATAAGCTCCTGGGGCAGGTCATAGTAAAAATCGCTGGTTTTCAAAGGGTTGCTCCTTAATTATACGTTATTACATTGGCCATTACATTATATTGCAAATATTTGGCCTTAGCAAGGCGCAAATACCCCCTGTTTACATGGCGGATATATGCTATAATAAAACAAAAACACAGGAGGAAACACAGCATGAAATACTGCTTTATAGGCATAGGCAATATGGCTTCGGCAATAATCGGCGGCATGGTAAAGAACGGCTTTGCGGCCAAGGATATAATATGCTATAACCGCACATCCCAAAAGGCGGCTGATATAGCACAGAAGCTGGGTGTTACCCCTGTTGAGACCATCGCCGAGGCGGTAGCTCAGGCAGACGCCGTGGTGGTGTCAGTTACCCCTCAGTCCTTCCCTCAGGTGCTGCCCGAGATAAAGCGCAGCCTTAAGGATAACCAACCGGTTATCTCCATCGCCGCAGGCAGGGATATAGCGTATCTCAAGGAAACTCTCGGCGAAAATGTGCCTGTGGTGCGGGTAATGCCCAACGTAAACGCAAAGGTTGGCGCATCCACAACTTGCTTTACCCCTTCTGCTGATGTTACAGAAGTCCAGAAGGACATGGTGCGTGAGATATTCGGCGCAGTGGGCGAGCTTATAGAGCTTACCGAGGATGAATTTACCCCCTTTAAGGCAATTGCGGGCTGCGGCGTGGCTTTTGCGTATATGTATATCGACGCCTGTGCCCGCGCAGGAGTAAAATACGGCCTATCCAAGGAAAAGGCAATTGCCATTGCCGCAAGCACCGTTATGGGCAGCGCAAAGCTTGTGGCTGAAAGCGGCGAGCATCCCTTCGCCCTGATAGATCAGGTGACTACCCCCGGCGGCACTACCATAGAGGGCATCATGAGCCTTCAGGCCAATGGCTTTGAGCACGCCATACATGAGGCCATGCGGGCGGTAATAGAAAAGGACGCTGTGCTCAGCAGCAAATAAACACAATCATAAAAAAGCTGCACGGAGATTATCCGTGCAGCTTTTTTATTTGGGTAAGTTTTTGTGTTTACTCCACTACGGGAGGCACGTCTATTACAACATCGCTCAGGGGGAATGCGCAGCAGGGGTGGATATACCCGTAGATAAGGTCAGCCTCACGGCGTCCGTCGGCGGACTTGGGGGTATATACCTCTCCGCTTACAAGGCGGGAATGGCACCAGCCGCATTCGCCGCTGCGGCAGTGGGCAGGGGCGGCAACGCCTGCGTATTCCATTGTGCGCAGGAGGGACTGGTTTGCGGGGGCGGTAAGGTTGTATTCCCTGCCTGCAATGCGTACGGTGAGCTTGAATTCGGGGGCTACGTCAGCAGGATAGTCAGCCTCCTTTGCGGGATTGAAGTATTCGCCGAACATTTCGTGGCGGATGAACTTTTTCCTGAGGCCGAGGGTGGCTATTTCCTTATCCACAAAGTTGTACATGGCGGCGGGGCCGCAGATGAATATGGAATAATCGCCTTCAGGGGCGTATTTGCGGATAAGGTCCGCGGTGATGAAGCCATGCTCCCGGCCCTCAACGGGCTCGCCGCTGATGACGTTTACGTACTTGAAATTGGGGCAGGTGCGATCCAGCTCTTCAAATTCATCGTTGAACAGGGCTTCCTCTACGGAGTCACTGCCGTAGAGCAGTATCATGTTGGCGTCTTCATCGCCGTCAGCTATGGCTTTTGCTATGGGGCGGAAGGGAGTAACACCGCCGCCGCCGGAAACGCATACTATGTTCTTTGCATCCCGCAGGGGCTCATAGGTGAATACGCCAAGGGGCTCTGATGCAGTTACTTTGGTGCCTACCTGCCAGTTATCCAGTATGTACTTGGAAGCAAGGCCGTCATCCACACGGCGTATGGTCAGCATGTAGTATCCCTTTTCCAGCGCCTCACGGGGCGAGGAGGAAAGGGAGTAGGGGCGGGACAGGTTCATATTGCCTATCTTAAGCCTTATGGAAAGATACTGGCCGGCATTGAACCATGCAAGGGCCTCTGTGCCCTTCTCTGCATCAGCCTCAAGATAGAAGGACTTGGTAAAGTCATCTTCGTCCACTATTTTGGCCACCTTAAGGTACTGTACCTTGGGGTGCAGGGCATTGGCTATCTTGTTGGGATGGTAGGAATCCGCCTCAGGCAGCTTCTTTGCGGGAGCCGCCGCAATTTTCTCATTGCGGGCGGGGGTCATCTTGGTAAAGTCCATGGGGTTGAGTTTCCAAAGCTTGGGTTTTGCCATATCAAGCACCTCCCTTGATTCTCTTTGCCACACGCTTGCCGATGGTGTCGCCCATTATGTAGGCGCAGCTGTAGCCGTCGCCGCGGATATAGTGTCCGCCGCAGAAGCTGAGGCCGGGTATGGCGTAGTCGGTTTTTTCGCCTGCGGTGCGTGCCATAAGGTTATCCCAGCCGGAGAGGCGGTAGCCGTAAATTGTGCCCTCGGGTGTGCCCAGATACCTTGCGAAGGTGACGGGGGTAGCCACGCTTATCTCCTCAATATGGGGCATTATGGAGATATTCAGCTGCTTTTCAGCATCCTCTATATACTTCTTTGCAAGGGCGTTTTTGTATTTTTTGTAATCCTCAGGCTTAAGGTCCTTGGGCACATCTCCGCCGTAAATGGGCATTGTGAAGAACAATGTACAGGTGCCCTCGGGGGAGCTGTCGGGGATGACGTTGTTCAGGCAGTTGACGATGTACAGGCCGTCATCCATGCGGGTGTCGTTCTGAGTGCGGGGATCGGGATAGCCCTGAATGAATACGGTGTAGTCCTTAAGGCCAAGCTCCTCGGCGGTGCAGTCAAGGCCAAGGTATATGGTGGCAACGGAAATGCCGAAGTCACGGGCGTTGGCGAGTTTCAGGTTCTGCTGGGGGATTACGCTCTGGTCGCTCATGTTGAATACGTTGTTGGGGATAACGTTGGAGATGACCTCTTTGGAGTACAGCTCCTCGCCGTTTGCCACAACGCCCGCAACGCTGCCGTCCTCATGGTAGAGGAACTTGGTGACTTCGCTGTTGAAGCGCACCTCGCCGCCATTCTTTACGATAACATCCACCAGCGCAAGGGACAGCTCGTGGGAGCGATGGCGGGGCATTGCGGCGCCGTCCACCACGTAGTCATGTACCATGTTAAGGAAGTGCATGGCATTCAGCTCATCTGTAGGCACACCAAGGTAGCCCCAGTAGGTGTTGATTATATCCTGTGCGGCCTTGGGTATGCCAAGGGCGGTCATTACCTGCTCTACCGAGTGGCCCGCCACACGCATGAAGTCGGTGTGCTTGAGCAGCATGGTGAGCCCCTTGGGCTTGCCCTTCATTTCGTAAATATAGGCTATTGCCTCGTCGATTTTGGGCTTGAGCTTGAGGAAAGCCCGTACGTTTTCCTTGCAGCCGGGAACGGCATCATCCACGCTCTGGCAGAAATCCTCTATACCCGCCTTGAGCACAAGGTCGTATTTTCCCGCCTTGTTTATCACGCGGAAGATATCGTGCTCATATTCCCAGTTGATCTTGGCGCCAAGGTCATCCAATACCTTATATACGGTATTGGGCTTTTCCGCAGTGCCTACGCTGCACAACTCGTGCAGAGAGGGCTCAAATTCAAACCGCCCCCTGCGGAAGCTGGTGGCGCAGCCGCCGGGCAGGTTGTGCTTTTCCAACAGCAGCGTTTTCAAGCCGGCCTTTGCGGTGTTCGCCGCGGCCGCAAGGCCGCCGTTGCCCGCGCCAACCACTATGACATCGTATTTGTTGTCCATGTTGCTCCTCCTTTGCCTGAATTTTATGTGTTTTGAAATGTGTTTTTTATCTGCGTGTACAAATATGATATGTATATTTTAAGAATAACATTGAAATAACTTCAATTCAACAAATACGGTAAAAACATCATAAAAATATAATGCATAGCTTGATACAGTAAAAAAGGGGTATTTATATTCTGCCGAATACAGAAAGGATTTCCGTAAGAAGATGGCGATATTCCATCTTTTTTTGTTTACGCAGAAGGAATAGAACGGCTTTGTTGAAAGAAAACGGAATTTTGATTAAAACCCGAGGAAAAAACTGGAAATCACATGGACGGCGGAAAGCGTGGCCTGTGCTAAAGTTTGTAGCAGCAGGAAATAATTACAGTTTTTTATCGAACTATTTTAACACAACTCATTTTATATTCAGGAGGATATTACATCTATGAAAACCAATATGACAATGTGTGCAAACGGTCACTATTACAACGCTGCAAAGCACTCAAGCTGTCCCCTTTGTGCAGGTGAGAGCGCAGGAAATATACACGGCACTTATCAGCCCGGCGGAAACAATGGCGCATTTACTCCTACCGTAGATCCTGAGCAGGCTACCCCTTCTGAAGGCTGCGGCAAGACTGTGGCTGCGGATGCCGTATTCAGCCCCTTTGATGTACCTACCTCCGTGGGTGGTGACCTGGCAGATGAGGGCATCAATCCTGTGGTGGGCTGGCTGGTATGCGTGGAAGGCCCCGCAAAGGGAAACGATTACAAGATTCATGCGGGCTATAACTATATTGGCCGTGATACCGGCGATATCGCCATAAAGGGAGATCAGCAGATATCCCGCCAGAATCATGCCATGGTGGCATATGATGAGAGCGACAGAGCTTATTACGTAGGCCCCTCCGCAGGCCGCAACCTTATCAAGGTAAACGGTAAAACCGTGCTGAATCCTGTGGAACTGAAGAGCTTTGATAAGATTTCCATAGGCGCTACCAAGCTTGTATTTGTTGCACTGTGCGGCGAGCAGTTCAGCTGGAGTGAGGTTGCCCTCAATGATTAGTGTGTTGGGAGCTATACAGCATTTGGCGGACGGAACCGCCGTTATGACGGTATATGCTGTTCCGGCCATAGCAATATGCGTTATAGCGGGACTGCTGCTTATAGCCGCGGCAGTGCTTGGCTGCAAGCTGATGAACAGGAAAAAGGCAAAGCCGGCTGCTGAACTTAGGGAATGTCCCGATGTTTGGGCGGTGCACGAACAGGGTGCCCGGGAGTATCAGGAGGACAGCTACGTAGTATCCGATGCGGATAAGGCGGATGTATACGGCATTTTGGCTGTGGTATCCGATGGTATGGGCGGCCTTGAAAAGGGCGATCAGGTAAGCGATACCGTTGTAACTACCGCAATAAACGGCTTTTACAGGATGCAGGGCGATGGGGATCAGATACTCCTTGCTTTGCTCACCTGGGCTAATCAGGCGGTAAATGGACTGCTGGGGGCTGCCCAGCAGGGGAAGAGCGGAGCCACCGTTGTAATGGGTTTGGTAAGGAACGGTAAGTTCCATTACCTTTCCGTGGGCGACAGCCGCATATGTCTTTACCGTGAAGGCAAGCTCATTCAGCTCAACCGTGAGCATGTGTTCCGCAATGAGCTGATGCTGCGGGTGGTAAATAAGGAAACCACCTTTCAGGAGGCGCTGTCCCATCCAAGGGCAGCAGGCCTTACAGGATATCTGGGTCAGGGCCAGCTGAAGCATGTTGACCTGCCTGCTCAGCCTGTGGAGGTATGCCCCGCTGATAAGTTCATTCTTATGAGCGATGGCGTGTATAACGCACTGTCTGCTGAAGAGATATCCGAAGCATTGGATAAGGATGCGAACGAGGCTGCCGAGGCCATACGCAAAGCCGTGGCGAATAAGAACTACGCAAATCAGGATAATTACACAGCGGTTATTATAGCCTGCTGATAGCCAATGAGGAGAATGCATATGTTGCAGACGGCAAGTTATACAGACTGCGGCGGGCGCCCGTACAACGAGGATACCTGTCTGGGATGTACAGGAGAGAAGGGCTTGTGTCTGGTTGTGGCAGATGGGCTGGGCGGTCATGGCGGCGGCGAACAGGCTTCCGAAATGGCAGCTCAGGCAATATGCCGCGGCTGGGAAGGCCGGGCTGATAAGGAATTGCTTACCGACCTGATACGCAGGGCAAATGAGGCTGTCCTTGCCATACAGACCCCAGCCTGTGCTATGAAGACCACGGCAGTTGCCCTTACCGTGGAGGAGAACAGAGCGGTATGGGCCCATGTCGGAGATTCACGGCTGTATTACTTTTATAATGGAAAGCTGGTATTTCAAACCAAGGATCACAGCGTGGCCCAGCTGGGTGTAATGCTTGGCGATATTACTCTGGATCAGATAAGATTCCACCCCGACAGAAGCCGGGTGCTGAGGGCGCTTGGTCAGGAAGGGGAACTCAAGGTGGATGCAGCGGAACGGGAACTGGAAAAAGGAAAACATGCATTCCTGCTCTGCTCGGACGGCTTCTGGGAATATGTTATGGAACCGGAGATGGAGCAGGAGCTGAACGTCGCTCATGATCCGGCAGATTGGATAAAGCGTATGCGAAAGCATCTCAATAATCGCATACCCGAGGATAACGACAACAACACAGCTGCAGCGGCATGGCTGGAAATACTTTAATTTATAAGGGGAGATAAACCTATGAAAAAGAGAATCATATCCTGGATAACCATCATCGCAATGATGAGCCTGATACTGGTAAACGGCGTTGCTTTTGCCGCAGGTGATAAAATAGCCGAAGCCCGCAGCGGCGTAGTAAGGGTGCTGGCCTTCTTTGACAGGGCGATATACTTGTACGATGAAGCGACCGGACAAGCAAGCCATCTTGGCAACACTACTATGATAAGCAGCGGTACTGCCTTCGGTGTAGGAACTGCAGGCGAGGAAACCGATGTATTCGTTACTAACCGCCATGTTGTCGAGGCGGATGTGGGAATGCAGCAGGCTCAGATACAGGGCAAGACAGTTACCCTGATATATGAAGATACTTTCCAGGATGCTTATATACTGCTGGGCGATTACAGCTACAGCGATACGGTAGGACTGGATCTTAGCCGTTCCGTACCCTGCAAGGTACTGCATCAGGGCGGCGAAGGCGAGGCTGACCTTGCTGTGCTGAAGGCTGCTGAGCTTGTTGAAGGCCGCATGGCGCTGCCCCTGCTTTCCCCCGAGCTTCCCCTTGAATCCAATTCTTCCGTAAGGGCTCTGGGCTATCCCAGCTCTACCGACGATGCAACCATCGAAGCCACCGGCAGGCAGGAATACGCAGGCAGTATTGAAAAGGTAACTGTTACCGACGGCATAGTTTCCCTACATACTAGCTTTGTGGATAAAAGCCACGATGCCAACATAAACGTTATACAGCATACTGCCACCATTAACCACGGCAATTCCGGCGGCCCCCTCCTTACCATGGACGGTGCAGTTGCAGGCGTTAACACCTGGGGTTATGGTCAGAACGTATCTACCGGCGATCAGCAGGCATTCGCAGCTATCGAGATACAGTATGTAATGGATATACTGGATGGACTTCGTATCGAATATGACGTATACACCGGCGAAACCAGCAGCCTGCCTTTGATAATCGCAGGTGCAGCCATTGCGGTTATTGCCATCGTTGCTATAGCTCTTGGCAAGAAGGGAAAGAAGAACAAGGGTGCAGGTGCGGATAATTCCAACGTATCCAAGACTATTCCTGCAGACAGCAGCAGTTTCAGGCTCCAGTGTATCAGCGGCGCATTTGCAGGCCAGCGTTTCGCTGTAAACGGCACCATGCGTATAGGCCGTGACCCCTCCCGCAATGATTTGGTATTCCCTGCGGACACAAAGGGTATAAGCGGCGCACACTGCGTAGTCACCGTGGAGGGCGGCAGGCTGTACGTTAAGGACGTAGGCTCTACCTATGGCACCGTTGTAATGCCTAACCGTAAGCTGCAGCCCAATGTACCCGTTGTGCTGAATGTGGGCGACAGGTTCTGCCTGGGCTCTGAGCATGAGGTATTCCAGGTTGCGGTAAAGGGAGGTATGTAATATGCATCGCTGTCCTTACTGCATGCGTCAAAGTGAATCAGTAATATGTCCCCATTGCGGCAAGTCCGCAAATGTTCCGCAGAACAGCAGTATGCTGCCCGTTGGCAGCATTATAAGCGGAGGCAGCGGACAACAGTATCAGATAGGTGCTCCCCTTGGTCAGGGCGGCTTTGGCATCACCTATGTGGGTCTGGATTGCACATTGGGCAGGAGGGTAGCCATAAAGGAATATTTCCCCACCCGATGTGCCTGGCGCACTGAGGATCACAGGGTGGTCCCCAGGCAGGGCATGGAGGATATCTACCGGGGCGGCATAAAGAGCTTCCTGGAGGAAGCAAGAATGCTTGCGGCCCTTGAGGATAACCCAAGCGTGGTAAAGGTAAGGGGCTTCTTTGAATACAGCGGAACCGCCTATCTTATCATGGAATATCTGGATGGTATGGCATTGAGCAGCATCGTATCCAAGAATGGCCCCATGTCTGCAAAGGAACTGCTGCCAAAGCTGGATGTATTTCTCAGCGACCTGCACAGGCTGCATCAGTCAGGTGTAATACACAGGGATATAGGCCCGGATAACGTTATGCTGATGCCGGACGGCACGCTGAAGCTGCTGGATTTCGGCTGTGCCCGCTCCATGGAAGATGGAAAGTCCATGACGGTGCTTGTAAAGGAAGGCTTTGCTCCTGTTGAGCAGTACATGAGCCGTGGTCAGGGCGCGTATACCGACGTTTACGCCCTGTCTGCAACAATTTACTATACCCTTACCGGGGTGATACCGCCTTCTTCCGTAGCTCGTCTTGAGGAAGATACGATAAAAAGTCCCAATGCCGCCGGTGCCATGCTGACCCCTGAGCAGGAGGAAGCCCTCATGTGGGGCCTTACGGTTCAGCCCAAGTTCCGCCCGGTAAATATGGAAGTATTTGCCGCACGGCTGCTGGCTCCCGCCGCCGCAAACGATGACAGGGATGACGGCCGATGCGGAGGGAAGGACTGCCCGCTGCCTCCCACCACTCTGGGGCTCAAGATCAAATATTCCGTTCTTGAGCCTTTGCAGGCCGGGGCAAAGAAAGCATGGGCCGCGCTACTGAACGCATCCATGAAGCTTGCAGAATATGCAAAGGATGCCTTGAGCCGCATAGGAAAAAAGTAGCGTTTTACAGGTATTGCCAACATCAATGGTGATTGAGATTATGCAAGCATCTATATATAATAAAACTGTGAATACACAGCCCGCCCATATGGGCGGCACAAGAGGGAGGTGATCGGATGCCTACAGAGTTTTGCCCTTATTGCATGAATGTTGTGGAATCCGATGCCCCCTGTAAAAACTGCGGCCTGACTGCGGGAAATTATACGCCTGCGCCGCATCATCTTCCCCCCGGAACTATACTTAAGGACAGATACCTTATAGGCCGAGTATTGGGCGAGGGCGGCTTTGGCATCACCTATATCGGCTGCGATTTGCAGCTTGAGCTTAAGGTTGCCATAAAGGAATACTTCCCCACAGATAAGGCGAACCGTATTTCCAGCTCATCACTGTCCGTTGCCAATTATTCCGGCTCCGTGGGTCAGCGGTATGAGGAAGGCAAGACCCGCTTCCTTCAGGAAGCCCGTACCATGGCCAAGATGGACAAGCAGCCCGAGATAGTCAGTGCCAAGGACTTTTTTGAGGCGAATAATACAGCCTATATCGTAATGGAATACGTGGAAGGCACCACGCTTAAGGAGCTTGTAGAGCAGCGTGGCGGCAGTATTCCGGTGGATGAACTGTTCAGGCTTATGGAGCCTTTGTTTTCTGCCATTGGCGTAATGCATGAGCTGGGGCTTATCCATAGGGATATAAGCCCGGAAAATCTTATGCTGGAGCGCGGCAAAATACGCCTGCTGGACTTTGGCTGCGCAAGGGAATCTGCCGATGGCAACGCCACTATGACCATAGCCCTGAAACACGGCTATGCTCCCATTGAACAGTATCAAAACAAGGGGCAGGGCTCATGGACAGACGTATACGCGCTGTCTGCCACCATTTACTATTGCCTTACCGGCAAAAAGCCGCCCCAGTCCATGGATCGGCTTTGCGAGGATGAGCTTATACTGCCCCGTAAGATGGGCGTACCCCTGAGCGAAAATCAGGAAAAGGCTTTGCTGTATGGCATGGGTGTTCGTCCAAGGCGGCGCTTCCGCACGATAGAAGAGCTGCATGCGGCGCTGTATAACGATGAACCGGCTCCGGATATTGAGATGCCGGCGGATACTGTTCTTGCGCCGGATTCTCCGGTAAGGCCTGACGATGGGGCAAAGTTCGACGATAAGGTAAATCCCGACAGGACGGAAAAGCCCCGCAAAAAGGAGCAGAAAGAAAAGCCTGACGGCGGTACAAAGAAAAATACCCGTCTTATAGCTTTGGCCGCCGCGGCGGCAGTATTGCTGTGCATAGTGCTGCCCATAGCCCTTGTAAGCGCACAGAATAAGCCCGACGTTCCTGCCGTGGCTGAGGTGTCCGAGGCGCCACAGCTGCCCGAGGACATCCAATATACTGTGGCGTGGGACTGGCAGGGTCTTGTGGATGGGCTGCAGGACGACAGCGTGGCGGCTGTGCGTATTCCGGTGGATATTTACATAGAGACCTATAACGGCCTTCAGGTGAATAAGCCCCTGCTCATCGAGGCGGGAGCCCATCTTCACAACTTCCATCAGCTCAATATTTTCGGCGACGGCATGCTGATAATCGAAGAAGAAGGCGTGCTTTCCAACGAGGGCGTGATGCGCACCTATGAAGGCGGCTCCATGGTGGTAAATACAGGCGGACGCATCGACAACGGCCTGTTCTTCTGGAATGAAAACGCGAGCGACATTTACGCTGCCCAAGGAAGCATCCTAAACCTTGGCGATGAAAACGTAAATCATCTCATCCTCAATGAGGAAAAGCTCTTTGAAAATGCTGTGCATGTTACCAATGAGAAAGAATACCTCAGTGCTATCAATAATATAGTCACCGCAGCTATCGTTATTGACGGTGACCTTACCCTCAGCAACGAAAACCGCTACACCAATAAGCCCATAATGATAAGCGAGGGTGTAACCGTAACGGCGCTGAGGAATGAGGATGAGTCCAAGGATGCCGTATTGTGCCTTGGCGGTACTGTGCTGGTGAATCACGGACGTTTGGTGGGCGAGGTAAACAACCTGGATATGAGCCAGGGGCCCTCCGTAATACTCAATTGCGGCGAAGCGGACGCAAAGTATCACCTTGCCAACGAGGGCGGCGCCTTTATAAACTACGGCACATGGAATACGGGCGGCGGCAGCGTCAATGAGGGGGCGTTCATCAACCTTGGCGAAATGAACTTTGCCTACGACGGCAGGGAGGTCCATGGCTATTATAACTTCAACAACGCTGTAAGCTATAATAATGGTATTATGACCTTTGCCGATGGCTATGACAGGAACAACCCTTCCCATCTGGAGCTTACAGACGGCATTGTCTTCTATAATGCGGGAGATATGATATTTGGAACAAATTCCGTCCTGAATAACCGTGCCCATCTGCTGAATCTGGGCGGATTGTATTTCAACGAAACGGACAACATCTATATTGAGAACTATGGCATTATAGAGGCGTACCATACCGGCGAGCTGAGGGCGGAGAATATCGACTTCTATAATCCCGGCGCAGTGCTGTATTATCAGCCGGAGGATGTGACCATGGATGACGCCGGCATAGGCAGCCATGTATATCCCATGGAATGCGATAGAGTGGTTGACAATGAAGAAGACCTCAGGCGCTGCCTTGAGGATGACTCTGCAAAGAGCATTGAGGTTCGGGGCAGAATAGACCTCAGAGAGCCCATCACAATAAACAAGGGCGTTGTGGTGACATCCGGACTTATAAGTTCAGATGCCGATATTACCATAGAGGGCCCCGAGAGCTATGTGGTGAATATGCGTGAACTTACCGGTACCAGCCTATACCTGAAGGATCAGGCCGTGTATGTACAGCTGTGCGGCGATGTGTTCTTAAATGATTTGGTGCTGGATGGCGGATGTACCGCTGCGTTCAGGGATAGGGTCACCTCCAATCCCAACGGCGGCGAGATAACGCTGGATAACGACAGCCACCTGATACTGATGGGCGAGAGCAATATTGCCGACAGCAGTATAAACATCAACAGAACCTGCCTGATCTGGGCAAACGCTCCGCTGTACCTGAATGAGTGCAAGACGGTGATAGATACCTACGGCGAGCTGCTCATCAATAAGCAGCTTAATACCGATGGCCGCTCCACCCTGGTCAACAAAGGTGTACTGGATATAGCCAGCGTTGATGGATGCAGCTCTGTGCTGGGAGGAACCATCGAAAATAAAAATATCATGGATATAACCTATCCTCCCGAGATAGTAGGCAGGCTTATCAACAATGGCCGCATACAGCTTATGTATGAAGAGATGCAGGTCACCGGTTCCCTTGAAAACCACGGTGAGATACTCACCTATAACAATGCCAATATAACCGGCAACCTTAGCGGCAGTCCTGTGAAACATGGAACAGAGTGGATATACAGATAACTGAGCTGTGATCAAAAATGAAAAACCCCTTTGCATATTTGCAAAGGGGTTTTTTGCTACACGTCAGAGTAAATGTGATCTATCACCTGCTCCATGCGCTCGCTCATGGGCTCATCTTCGGCGGTTATAGCGTATAGCACCAGCCAGTCAGTGGCGTTTCGGGGATCAAGAAGGGGCATGCCGCAGTCCGTCAACAGTGCGTTCAGGCTCCACCAATGGTCATCTACGCGCTCCTCCAGCGTAACGTATTCCTCATCCGTTTCGTGGTATGAGTCATCCATTATATTTTCCGTTATAACGTACAGCAGCAGGAGCAGCTTGCGGGGCACGTCCTCTTTTTGATTGCGTATATTTTTCAGAGCAGTGGCATTGGGCCAGTTGTGCTTTATCAGCTTCTGCACTACCGAGTAGTTCTTTCTATCCTTGCCGGAGGGCATATGAAAGGAAAGATACTGCTGCATTATGGAATCCATAGAGTAGTCAGGCTCATATGTGCCGCCCCATGCGGGAGCAGGGTGAATAAGCTGATCCAGATACTTGTGAAAGTAATAATATGCACGCATATGAAGCTGACCGAAATTACCAAGATTTTCAATGTAGCAGGCCCTTAGTTCATCGGTGGTTTGTACGCGCATAAATTCCGTCTGCAGTTCCCGGGTAAGATGGCAGGTGGTGCTTTTGGGGGGAACGTCGGGATATATCACAGGGGGAAGGGTATCGAAAAATTCTCGTGCTTCTTTATATGTGCGGCCCATGCGAAGAAACCATGCGTATACTGCTTCCCGACCTTCACGATAATGTATGCCGAAATCGGTACATAGGCCCAGCAGGTAGCTGGCCTGCGCCTCGGTCAGTTCCAGAGCGAAGGCCATTTGGAATATATCCTCACGACTGGTGGGGCGGTTTTTACCCGAAAGCCAATTGCGTACCCTGCGGGAAACAGATTCTGCGTTTGCAGCAGGATCGTTTTCCATAAAGGCGGCAATAAGCCGCGGAAGAATGTCTCCCGCGGGATAAAAACCCCTCAGCATTTCCGTGAAAGATCGAAGGACTATCTTCTGCTCTTTCAGGTAAGAGGCTGCCATGGCGGGGGTCATACGCTCGGAAATAAGCTTCTGATATTCATTTGCGGAAAGCTGTGTCAGTTCAACGCTCAAGTGTTACAGGTTCCTTGCAAGTGAGTAATATATATACACAATTATTGTACACCCTGCCATTATTTACGTCAAACTTCCTGCATAATTTGTCCGGTCACGGCAAATAACAGGAGATTTCGCTATCACGCAATACAGAATCTATACAGGACAGCAAAAATCGACAGGCGGCATAAGCAGCCTGTCGATTTTATAATCAGTCCATATACAGTTAAAGTTAAGAAGCAACGTCCGAAGGATAGATACCACCTCCAGCGGCCTTTTTATCCTTTAAATACCATGGGAGATACGCAAGGCCGAACATCGCTGTTATCACGGCAACGATAATGGCAATGCGCAGCCCGTAGCTGGGAGGAAGAATATCCAACACAGAGGGGGCGCTTTCGGGTCGGGCCATATACAGGTAGTTTGCTCCGGGTATCATGAAATTCACCCATGTTGCAAGCCCTGCCATTACCCACAGCGCGCAGTATGAGCGTATCATGGAGCGTATATTTGGCCTGAAGCCGTGGACGAATATCATATAGAAAATCGCCACATAGCCCAGCGTATGCTCCAGCCAGAACTGATAATAGCGGAAGCGTGTGGGGCCGCAGTAGGTGAGGGGTGTGGGGGTAAGGAGGGCAAACAAAGAGCCTGACAGCAGCCAGAAATAGGCTATGTCAAACAGCTTCTGGCTCTTGCCTATTACCATGAAAGAGCAGAAAATCACCGCCCAGCCGCATACGCCAAGGGGAAGGTTGGCTATGGGACCCTCTGAAAGCCAGGGACAGGCTGCCAGCCGCCAATAATAGGACATATCGCATATGATGAGCATAAAGCCCAGAATATAGCGAATGTTTGTCTCGTATTTGGAGTTTCTCAGGGGCTCGCGATACCTGTACAGCAGAAACAGCACAACCAACAGAAGCAGTATGGGAGCGAAATGCGCAGGGGTAAATATGGAGAATTCCGGCTCAGTGCCTGCGCCGAAGAAATATGTCAAAAAATCTTTCATAAATAGTACTCCGTAAATTTGTTTTATTCATTGTACCATACGGACTGCAAATAAAGGTATATATAAATTATGGACGCTTACATGCAATACTGATAAAATTAAGGCAGATTACCGAACCGGGTTAGGAGATTAACATATGAAAGAAATATTTGAGCGCCGCAGCGTTCGTAAGTATACAGATGAGCGTGTATCTGAGGAGGTAATAGAAAAGCTGCTGCGTGCGGCTATGCGTGCCCCCTCGGCAATGAATCTGCAGCCATGGGAGTTTGTTGTGGTGCGGCAGCGTGAGACACTTGATGCTCTTTCAAAGGTGCAGCCATATGCGAAAATGCTTCAGCAGGCCGCCTGCGCCGTGGTGATATGCGGAAATACCAAGCGGGGCAAGGGGGGCTTCTGGGTGCAGGACTGCAGCGCCGCCACGCAGAATCTGCTGCTGGAGGCGGTGCACCTTGGCCTTGGTGCGGTATGGCTTGGCCTGTACCCCATGGAAATGCGGGCGCGGGAGGTGCAGAGCATACTTAATCTTCCTGAGCATATTATGCCTCTTAATATGATATCCATCGGTCATCCGGCGGAACAGCCTCAGCCCATGGATTCATTTGACACTGCAAAGGTTCACTACGAACGGTGGGAGCGATAGCAAAGAACGACAAGAAACGATAATTACCTTGTGGGAGAATGCTGGTGGCAAACATAAAGAGAAAAGATATACATAGGGATGTGCGCCTTATAGGCAGCGTAATACGCGTGATAATGCCTGCGTTTTCCGAGAAAAGCCTGTGCAGGCTCAGCGATAAGTGCTCTGAGTTTCTTGCCGGCAAATGGATGGGCCGCAGCACCACAGCCGAGACGAGGTATATACAGCGTCCGGATGGCTCAATGCTTCGCGTACTTATATGCCGGGCAAAATCCGGTGTGCAGCCAAAGGCAACGGGCTTGCTCTGGATACACGGCGGCGGTTATGCTATCGGCGCGCCGGAGCAGGACAGCTTTTTCGTTGATCCGCTGATAAAGGACGGAAGCTGTGTGGCGGTTATGCCCGCCTATACCCTCAGCACAAAGGCACCGTATCCCGCTGCCCTTGAAGATTGCTATCTGGCCCTGACCTGGATGAAGCAGCACGCGGAAGAACTGGGCATAAACGCAAATCAGCTTTTCATAGGTGGGGACAGTGCAGGCGGTGGCCTTACCGCTGCGGTGTGCCTGTATGCGAGGGATAAGGGTGAGGTAAATATCGCCTTCCAGATGCCCCTGTATCCTATGTTGGATGACCGAATGACCGGGTCTTCCCGCTGCAACGATGCCCCCGTGTGGAATACCGCATCCAACATCGCCGCATGGGATATGTATCTCAGGGGCGTTGACAGGGATGATGTGCCTGTATATGCTGCCCCCGCAAGGGCGAAAAACCTGAGAGGGCTGCCTCCAGCCTGCACATACGTCGGAACCATCGAGCCGTTTTATGATGAAACGGTGAGTTTTGTAAGCCGCCTCAGAGAGCAGGGGGTAGAGGTAAGCTTCAGAGAGTACGAAGGCTGTTTCCATGCCTTTGATATGATGGGAGCGGGCACCAATGTGGGCAGAGACGCAAGGGCGTTTTTACTGGAGTGCTTCCGCTGCGCACAGCAGAACTGCTTTGCGGCCAATGATTGATTTTTACAGGTTAATACAAAATTAAAAGCGCCGTGAGGCGCTTTTCGTTTTGCTGAGATCGCTTTAGTCGGCATGATATATGTCGGTAAGGTGTTTTAGCTCGTATTTACTGCATGACAAGGTGCGGTTTTGCAAAACATAGCAGTGTAGCTAAAAATCGGCTTATTTAATTTGGAGGGTTTTATCCTATGGCCGTACTGATTCTCAGAATTATACTGATCGTCCAGTTCATATGGATACTGGTATATACCGCGTATGACATCGTAAAGACCAAAAAGCACCTCATGGCAGGCAAGGACCGTTATGTAAAAAATGCTGTAATCGGTCTCATAACCGACTTCTTTGATACCCTTGGCGTAGGCTGCTTTGCGCCCACCATGTTTGCCTTTAAGATAACAGGCTCTATGCCCAAGGACGAAAAGGGCAGAGATCGTGATGATTTGGTTCCCGGCACGCTTAATGTAGGTCATAGCCTGCCGGTTATTACTGAGGCGCTGCTTTTTCTGGACTTTGTGGCGGTTGAGCCTCTTACCCTTGTGGGCTTGCTGGCGGCTGCCTGCCTTGGTGGATGGCTGGGCGCAGGATGGGTATCCGGATGGAAGGTAAACACCGTTAGAATATCCCTTGCGGTATGCCTGCTGGCCACAGCTGTGGTGGTAATAATGAAGCTGTTTGGCATAGGGCCTTATGGAGGAGAAAATCAGGCATTGCTGGGCCTTCGCGGCATAAAGCTCATTGTGGCTATTACCATCAACTTTGTATTGGGAATGCTGATGAATCTGGGCTTTGGCCTGTATGCTCCCTGCATGGGTATGCTGCTTGCTTTGGGCATGGACGTTGGCGCAATATTCCCAATCATGATGGGATCCACCGCCATTCAGATGCCCTTTTCGTCCACCATATTTATCAAGGAGGGCAAGTACGATCCCAAGGCTGCGGTCATGCTGGGCATTTTTGGTATCATAGGCGTATTCCTGGCTTATTTCCTTGTAAAGAGCATGGATGTTACCTATCTGCTTTATATCGTCATATTCGTTATGATTTATACCGCCGTACGTTATTTTATAGAAGGAATAAGGGACATTAAGGCGGAAAGAAAAGCAAGGCAATAAAAGAAAAATGATGAATTTACAGCGTCGGATAAAGAGGTGCTGACTTGCTTATGTTTGATATTACGACAATAAAAATACCGCCTGACGATGCTATTACGGCAGTACAGGCGGTATTTCATTTTATATCATATTTTTTGCAACAATAATCGTAATATTGTTATTGTTGGTTGCAAAAAAATCGCATATGCTAATCAAAAAATCAAAGTTCCCTCAAGGCGTCCACAAGGGCGGTCTTGGCAATGGATCTCTCGTCTTTTTGCTTTATTACCTTGGCAGGACAGCCCGCCGCTACGGTGTTGGGAGGAATGTCGGAGATGACCACAGCTCCCGCCGCAACAACGGCGCCCTCTCCAATGCGGCAGCCTTCGATGACTACGGCGTTTGCCCCTATGAGCACGTTGTCCTCCACCACTACCGGCGTGGCGCTGGCAGGCTCTATAACTCCCGCAAGCACCGCTCCTGCGCCAATGTGGCAGTTGGCCCCCACGGTGGCCCTTCCGCCCAGCACGGCCCCCATGTCTATCATGGTGCCGGGGCCTACCACAGCCCCGATGTTTATCACAGCGCCCATCATTATAACGGCGCCGTCGCCTATCTCGACCTGATCCCGTATTATTGCGCCCGGCTCTATGCGGGCATTGATATTCTTTATATCCAGCAAAGGCACCGCGGAATTGCGGCAGCCGTTTTCTATTTCAATATGGGCTATGGAATGCTCCTGTGCTTCCAGATCGGGGGCGATGTACTTCCAGTCGCCGAACACTATTTTTGTATTATCCCCGGCAGGAAAAACCTTGGCATTGGGAAAGGATGTGGGCTCTTTTTCCCAGACATACACTTTTACAGGGGTCTTTTTCTCGGCAGAGCGGATAAATTCTATAATTTCAGCAGCGTTCAAGTTTTGTTCCCCTTTCCTGTTTTATGTGGTGAAAGCATACCATACAGAAGAAAGCTCATGCAACAGTGCGCATAAAATATTCAGAAATATAGGAGAAAATCGCAAAAATGACAACCCTTACCTCCATGACAACGCACAGGCGCGCCCTGCACCGCATACCGGAGCTGGACCACAGCCTGCCAAAAACCAAAGGATACATAGAAGCAGAGCTTGCAGAGCTGGGCTTTGAGGTGTTTTCTCCCTTTGGATGTGCTGTCTGCGGCTACCTTGACCGGGGAGGGGAGAGCACCATAGCGTTTCGGGCGGATATGGACGCGCTGCCCATCTGCGAAAAGACAGGGCTGCCCTTTGCCTCGGCGCATGAGGGCTGTATGCATGCCTGCGGCCATGACGGTCACATGGCCATGGTATTGGAGCTGGGCCGCAGGCTTGCGGAAAAAGACAGCCTGCGCTATAACATACTGCTGATATTTCAGCCCGCGGAAGAAACCACCGGCGGTGCAAAGCCCATTTGCGAAACCGGTCTGCTTGAGCGGTATAAGGTGAGGGCAATATTCGGCCTTCACCTGTGGCCGAGTCTGGAGG